>Ga0182024_10000025_pt1 | contig 241468 bp, 223 predicted proteins | sample P32metaG_FD_120480 | JGI IMG/M metagenome (GOLD analysis project Ga0182024, IMG submission 120480) | Permafrost microbial communities from Stordalen Mire, Sweden - P3-2 metaG (Illumina Assembly) | ecosystem: Environmental > Terrestrial > Soil > Wetlands > Permafrost | place: Sweden: Stordalen... | reverse complement strand
CGCGGAGGCCCAGAACGTCCTCAATACGACCAATCTCGGAGCCCCGATTCTGGTGATGAACAGCCCCTTGTTCGGACAGATCACCAGCTCCGGTCCGGCCCGGATCATGCAATTCGCGCTCAAATACGCGTTCTAGCAAAAAGCCGGGACAGTCCGTACTGTCCCGGCTTTTTCGCGGATCGTCGAATAGCGATATAGTAAAGCTCATGCTTTCTCGACGAACCGCACTTCTCGCTCCCCTCGCCGCGCCCCTGGCTGGGCTGGTTCCCAAGGCCGATGCCGCTCCCGGAAAAATGGGTTTGAGCATTCACATGACCACGTCTCAGGGCGCGGGCTACCAGAAGGCGCTGGAGGGCTGGGCCAAGGCCGGGATCAAAAATGTCGAGATCACCGACCGGGGCTTGGACGACTTTCTCAAGACCAACGACATCGCGGCCGCCAAGCGCGTGATCACGGATAACGGACTGAAGCTGGTTTCCTGCGCGTCCGTCCTCCAGGATTTTTGGAACCAGAACGCGGGCTTCGCCATGCAGATGGAGACCTGGAAGAAACGATGCGATCAGTTTTCCTCGCTCGGCAGCCCCAGGATCTATTGCCCCAGCACCACTAGCCGGAAGATCACCGCGGACGATTTCAAGACTGTGCCGGATGCCATCCGCCAGGCCGGAGACGTCGCCAAGCAGCACAACCTGACCGCGATGATCGAGTTCGCGCGCAGCTCGACGCTGATCGCGACGCTGACCACCTCGCTCAAGATGATCCGGGAGGCCGCGCATCCCAACGTGCACCCGATGCTGGACTGCTATCACTTTTGGTCGGGACTCAGCAAATTCGAGGATCTCGACCTGCTGAAGCCCGGTGAGCTCGCGCACGTGCATTTCCAGGACACGCCGGACATCCCGAAAGAGCTGTTCGCGCAAACCACACGGCTGATTCCGGGCGACGGCATTGCTCCGCTGGACCGGATTCTGCGGAAGCTTGCGGAGAAGGGCTATGACGGAGCGCTTTCGGTGGAGCTCTTCCTGCCGGAATTGCAGAACGGCGATCCTTATGAGGTAGCGACCCAAATCCGGAAGAAGTGCGAAGCCGTGATGAGCAAGGCGGGGGTGCTTTAATGCGTCCTCTAATGCGAAAATCCGCGATCCTCTTCACCATGTTGTGGGCATGCACGTCCGCGTTCGCCCAAAGGCCCACCAATCCAGCCCTCCTGATTCCGCAAGAGGCTCCGGCTTTGGATTATGTGGCGGTCGCCAATCCGCTGCCGGTTCCGGACGGCGTGAACACCGGAGCATCCGCCAGCGTGGCTTTCGATTCCAAAGGCCATCTCTTCGTGCTGAGCAGGGGCGCGGCGGCCATCACGGAATTCGACGAGAACGGCAAATTCATTCGAGCCTTCGGCGAAGGTCTGTTCACGCGCAGCCATGGCCTGCGCATCGACAAGGACGGCAACCTGTGGGCCACCGACGTCAGCGCTCACACCGTCATGAAGCTGAGTCCGAAGGGCGAGGTTCTGCTCACGCTGGGCACCAAAGGCAAAGCGGGCGAATGGAACGAAGCGGCCGGATCGCGCCTGTTCAATGAGCCCAACGACCTCGCCTTTGGCGCCAACGGAGACATTTTCATCACGCAGGGACACACGCCCGGACCGGGAAAAGGAGATCCGCGCGTTCTGAAGTTCGACAAGAATGGGAACTTCATCAAGAGCTGGGGCGGGAAAGGAACCGAACCCGGCAAGTTCGACGTGGCGCACGGGCTCGCGATCGATGCCAAGGGCCTGCTGTGGGTGACGGACCGGGAGAACCAAAGAATCCAGATCTTCGACCAGGACGGCAAATACATCCGCGAAATTAAGTACGCCGGATTGCCGTGCGCGCTCGACATCGGCAGCCAATACATTTACATGGTCAACGGTTTCGCGGGCCAGCTTCTGAGGTTGGATCTGGACGGCAAGGTTCTGGCCGCCGTCGGGAAACCCGGAAATGGAGTGGGCGAGTTCGGCGAAGCCCACTTTATCGCGGTGAGCCCCAAGGGCGAGATTTACGTCGCGGACTCGGTGAATCGAGCCGTGCAGAAATTCGTGAAAAAATAGAGCGCAAGCAGGGGGCGCGCTGCTCTCCACATCTCTTGGATGCCGGCATTGCCACCTCGCGAATATCCGACCGATTTTACCGCCGGCGAGGCGCCTATTTGTGTTCCCGGTTTGTCGCAGCAAGGTTCCTTCCGATTGGGTACACTTAGGCGAATCATTTCCTGAGGAGGCCGGATGCAACAATTGAAGCCCGTGGATGTGGTGATTGCCGGCGGCGGTTTCGTGGGGTTGACGCTGGCCAAGGAAATCACGGCGCGCACATCGCTCTCCGTGGTGGTTCTGGAGCGGGGCCAGCCGCGCAAGACGGCCGATTACGCCACCGGCATGGACGAGCTGGATTACTCGCTGCGCTTCCGCATGATGCAAAACCTGGCGGAGGAGACGGCGACTCACCGGCACTCTCCGCGCGCGAGCGCTGTTCCGATCCGGCAGTACGGCTCCTTCCAGCCGGGTACAGGAGTGGGAGGCGCGGGCGAACACTGGGGCGCCATCTCCTACCGCTTTTATCCGGAAGCGTTCCTCCTGGCGACGTTCCTGCGGGACAAATTCGGTGCATCGCGGCTCTCGGGCGACATGGCCGTGCAGGACTGGGGCGTCACGTATGAAGACCTCGAACCGTACTACTGGCGGGCGGAGCAATTGATCGGCGTCGGCGGCAAGGCCGGCAACTTACAAGGGAAGAAGATCGACGGCGGCAATGTGTTTGAAGGCCCGCGATCCCACGAGTACCCGCTTCCGCCGCACAAGATGATGTACGCCCCGACGGTTTTTGAGAAGGCCGCGCGCGATCTGGGCTATCATCCCTATCCCGTGCCCACGGCCACGTTGAGCCGCAACTACACCAATCCCGATGGCGTGTCGCGCGCCGGGTGCGTGTATTGCGGCTACTGCACGCGCTATGGATGCATGATCGGCGCCAAGGCGCAACCCACCAATATCCTGATGCCGGTTCTCGCAAAGCGCAAGAACTTCACGCTGCGCACCGGCTGCTCCGTGCGCAGGGTGGTGCATCGCGATGGCAAAGCCGAGGGCCTCACGTATCTGGATGCGTCCGGCGCGGAGATGATGCAGCCGGCCTCCATCGTGATCGTGGCTTCGTGGACCTTGAACAACGCGCGCCTGCTGCTGCTCTCCAAACTGGGGGAGCCGTACGATCCCGCAACAGGGAAGGGAACCGTCGGCAGGAATCTCACTCACCAGGTATCCCAAGCCACTCGCGTTTTTCTCGACAAACCGCTGAATGCCTTCATGGGCACCGGCGGGCTGGGAATCGGGATCAGCGATTTCGACGGCAAGGAGGGCCTGGATGCATCCCCCGGCGTTCTCCGCGGAGGCAACATCCGGCTGATGAGCACGGGCGAGGGTCCTATCGCGTCGTTCGGCATGATTCCCCCTGGCGAGACTCAATCGCACTGGGGCTCGGATTTCAAGAAAGCGGCGCTGGCCTGGCACGACCGCGTCGCGTCCATCTCCACCGAAGCCGAGCACATGGCGTACCGGCAGAACTTCCTGGACCTGGATCCCACCTACACCGACAAGTACGGCGATCCGCTGATGCGCCTGACTCTGGATTGGACTGAGCATGAACGCGCTCAAGGCGCGATGCTCACCAAGGTTCACGCGCAAATCGCCAAGGCGATGAACGGGCGCGCCGCGCCGCCCAATTCGCGCCAACTGGAGCGCTACACCGTTACTCAGTATCAGAGCACTCACGTGAATGGCGGGGCGATCATGGGCAGCTCGCCCGACCGAAGCGTTGTCAACCCCTGGTTGCAGCACTGGCAGGTGCCGAACCTGTGGGTGGTGGGAGGCTCGGCGTTTCCTCAAAACGGTTCGGGGAATCCGACGCTGACGATTCTGGCGCTGACGCTTCGCGCCGCCGACGGGCTCATGAATCGTTATATGAAGCATTCGGGAGGTCTCGCATGAAACGCCGTGAATTCCTGACTCTGCCGGTGGAAAGCCTGGGCGGAGTCCTGCTCTACACGTTGGCCGGCGAGCCGATTCGCTTACAAGCCCAGTCGCAGGAAATCAAGGTGCCGCTGCGGTTCTTCACCGCCGCGGAAGCTCGCGTGGTGCAGGCGGCGTGCGAACGCATATTCCCTAAAGATTCCAGCGGGCCGGGCGCCACCGAAGCCGGCGTCGTGATCTACATCGACCACCAACTCGCCGGCCCTTATGGAAGTGACAAGTATCGCTTTACACAGCCACCCTTCGTCGAGTCCGTGCCCGAGCATGGCTATCAAGGCAAGCAGACTCCTCAGGAGATTTATCGGGAAGGCCTGCGGCAACTCGCGAATTTCATCGATCTGGCTGCGGACCAGCGAGACCAGCGGCTGCGTGCAATCGAGACTTCGATGTTCTTCAGGCTGCTGCGCCAGCACACCATCGAAGGCATGTTCAGCGACCCGATGCACGGCGGCAACGCCGGCCTGATCGGTTGGCAGCTCATCGGATATCCGGGACCGTTGATGAGCTACCGCGATGAGATCGACAAGGCTCACGGGCAGCCCTGGAGGCGCGCGCCGGTCAGCCTGGCCCAAGTGGTGGGCCGTCCGATCGCCGGCTGGGAAGACGAAAAAGATTAGACCAAATGAAAGCGTCGATCGCCATTCTTATCGCGATTCTAACGGCCTCGGTTGCGTTTGCTCAGCCGCCGGCACTCGCTGGCGGGCAAGCGCGTCCGAATCCGAATGCCGAACCCGAGACGGTTCTGCTTTGGGAGCGCGGCGCGCCAGGTGCTCTCGGCGATGCCGCGGAGGATCGTCCGACGCTCACGATCTTTCGGGCCGCCGGGGCGGGCGGCACATCGGTCATCGTCGCGCCGGGCGGCGGTTACAGCAACTTATCCATGGACAAAGAAGGCCGGCAGGTGGCCTCCTGGTTCAACGCCATGGGTGTGACGGCGTACGTTCTGAAGTACCGGCTGGGCCCCCGCTACCACCATCCGATTGAACTCGGCGACGCCCAGCGCGCGATCCGGCTGGTGCGCTCCCGAGCCACGCAGTTGGGCATCGCTCCGGATCGAATCGGCATGATGGGTTTTTCGGCCGGCGGGCACCTCGCCGCGACCGCCGGGACCCACTTCGATGACGGCAATCCCAGCGCCTCCGATCCCATTGACCGCGTGGGCAGCCGTCCGGACTTCCTGATCCTGGCGTACGCTGTGATCTCTTTCGATCCAGCCATCGCGCATCGCGGCTCGGAGCGGAGTCTGTTGGGCGATAATCCCGATCCGAAACTGGTTCAGGATCTGTCCAACGAGCTTCAGGTCACGGCGAAGACCCCGCCCACGTTCCTGTTCAGTACGAACGCCGACACCACCGTTCCCGCCGAGAACAGCGTCCGGTTTTACCTGGCCTTGCGCCAAGCCAAGGTTCCGGCCGAGATGCATATCTTCCAGAACGGTCCGCACGGAGTCGGGTTGGATCTGGGAGATCCCGCGCTGAGTCAGTGGCCGGCGCTGCTTTCGAATTGGCTCAGGGGGCGGGGACTGCTGACGAAGTAGCGAGAACGAGGTGTTGGTGGGGTGTCACAGCGCATCGAATGCCAGGCGGTAGTCCTTATCGTTGATTCCGCAGGTGCGCAGAACTTTTTTCAGCGTCGGCCGCTTCACTTCGTTGTGATTGGGGATGGAGATGACCTGCCCGGCTGAGCTGACCAGAATGATATGCTCAGCGTTCTTTCGGCAGTCAAAGCCGAACTTCCGCTCGAGCACTTTTCGATGCTTTTGCCCGCTAGCAAGCGGGAGGTCGGATAGCGACACAACGCTACGCGCGAACTTCGAATTTGGGACGCACCAGCATTTTTGCGGTCTCGCTCACGCTTGACTCGACCGATACAGAGCCTTCCCGCGCGGCTTGGTCGAGAATCGCTGTTTCGAGCAGCACTTCCATGTAAGCTTCGAGAGCGTTCGCAATGTTCGCCTTGGCCTCACCAATGGTCGCGCCCTGGGAAACGCAGCCGGGAAGTTCGACGACATGCACCACGAACCACCCGCTTTCTTCGTCGCGCTGGAATTCCAGATTGAAAGTGAGATCGTTTCCCGAGATGATGGTGTCTACAAACTCGTTCACGCGGAGGTGCCCGTTTCCCAATCGTTTACGCCTCTAGAGTAGCAGACCTTTGGTATGTTGCCCGGCGAGTTCTACGGAGTCGTCAGCGCCGGCGCGAGGCGTGTTCCGGGCGTGATGATGACTTCTCCGGTTGACCTCAGGGAGACCTCGTACACGCGATCGGGCTCCAGACGCATGTAAGGCGCGTCGCCGTGGATCGCGCGCACGCCGTGCTCTTTCGCCAGTTTCTCGTCGTTGGCAAGTTCCCAGAAACGTTTCCAGAGCTCCTGCTCGAAGGCGCTGGGGGCTTCGCGCTCGGCGTAGATCTCGGGCGCTTGGCCCTCCTTGTCGATGACGAATCCATCTTCGGCCCGCATGGTGCTGGAAAAGATCCGCCGGAATAGCATGAGCGCCTGGCCTTTCAAGGGATCGCCCTCCTCAACGAAGTGGTCGTCGAACTTGATCACCAGAGTGTCAAAATAGACGTCCTGCCCCGGCAGAGTCAACTCGCGGGAGACAGCAACCGGCGTGCCCGCGGCGTCAGTCTCGGTGAACCGGATGGTGGTTTGTAAGTTCCCTTGCTGGTCCTTGGCCTGCCGCAGAACCTCGATGCGGGCCCGGCGGTCGATGTGCTTCAGGATCTTTAGATAAGCTTCCAGGCGCTGCTTCTCTTGTTCGAGCTTGCCAATGGTCTCCTTCTGCTCGCGGATCTGGTCTTGCAGCGCCCGCCGCGGCACGACGACCACTTCATATGCCAGATAGACGCTGCCTGCCGCGACCGCGACCAACACTACAGACCAGACAAACGACCCAACCGGGAAATGACGTCCATTGCTCATGGGACCCTCGTCCCACTGCCGACGGGAACGATCTTGACTCCCTCCTGAGCGGACTCCCCAGGTGCGGCGAGGATGGTTGCGCCCTCCGTCACGCCCTGCACGATCTCGACGCGGTCGCCGTAGTCGCGCCCGATCGCGACTTTCTGAATATGCAGGATTCCGTCCGGATACACAACGGCAACCTGTGCGCCATCCGAGCGCACGATCAGCGCCTGGGCCGGAACCACCAGCGGCGGATTCAAAGCCGCGCCACTCAAGTCGACTTCGGCGTACATCCCGGGGAACAGAGCGCCATCGGCATTGGGAACGTCGACTTCGACCAGCATCGTGCGGCTGGACGGATCAAGCGCGTTGGCCGTATGCGCGACTTTGCCGAGGAAACGCCGGCCGGGAAAATTTGAGAGCGTCAACGCGGCAGGCTGACCGAGGTGCACCGAATTAGCGCTGTCCTGCGGGACGTTCACGTAGGTGCGGAGAGTCTCGGTTTGCGCGATGCGGTAGAGCAGAGTGCTGCCGGTGGTGACCAGTGCGCCGAGATCCACGTTGCGCAGAATGATCACACCATCAAACGGAGCCTTGACCACGCGGTAGCCCTGGACGTCCTGAAGACGAGCAAGGTTAGCTTGGCTTGCGGCAACATTGCTGCGCTGGGCCAAGACAGCTTTTTCAAGCGCCTGTACATTGGCGTTCTGCGAAACGAGCTGGGCTTGATACTGGTCGTTGTCCTGGCGCGAGACGACGCCTTGCTCGGTGAGGGCCTGCCACCGCTGGGCGGTGATCTGCGCCAGGCCGCGGGCCGATTTCCCCTGCTCCAGGCCGGCCTGCGCCTGCTCGAGCGAAGCTTGGGCCTGGTCGACGGCAGCCTCGGCCTGGCGGATCTGCTGATCCAACTCAGGCGCATCGATCTCCGCCAGCGGCTGACCGGCCTTCACGCGGTCGCCGAGGTCCACAAAGCGGCTCTTCAGATAGCCGTCGGCACGGGCCAGAATGGGAGCTTCGGTGACTGCTTGCAGAGTTCCCGGAAGCTTTAACGGGCTCTCAATCGAGGAGCGGCCTACGCGCATCACTTCCATGCGCGGCAGCTCCTGTTCACGCCCTTGAGTCTCCGCCCTGACCAACGCGTCGCGCCTCTGAAGCGGGATATAGCCGGCGAAAAAGGCTCCGATTAGGAGCACAGCCAATCCCAACAGGAGCGCGGAAATCGTAATGGCGGACGGCTTCCAAGGGGGTGGGCCGGAGTGCCCGGTCTGCTGCTCGCGAAGCTGCCGCTTTAAATCTTCCACCTCGCGACGCAATTGCTGCTCGGCCGATTCGGTGCTCATATGGTCCCGGCGCCCTCTTCCTGGTACAAGCTCCGCTCTCGATCCACCGGAGGCTTGGTGCGCAGATAGGTATAGAAGATCGGAACGACGAACAGAGTGGTCACGGTGGCGCCCATGAGCCCGCCGATCACGGCGCGGCCGAGCGGCGCATTTTGCTCGCCGCCCTCGCCCAGGCCCAGCGCCATGGGGAGCATGCCCAGAATCATGGCCGAAGCCGTCATCAGCACGGGACGGAGGCGCGCATAGCCGGCCGAGAGCATGGCATCGCGGGCCAGGGGAATGGTGTCGCGTTCGTCGTTGGCAAACGTGACCATCAGGATGCTATTGGCCGTGGCGACGCCGACGCACATGATGGAGCCCATCAGCGACGGAACACTGAGCGTGGTGCCGGTGACAAACAGGATCCACAGGATTCCCGCGATGGCTCCCGGCAGCGCGGTCAGAATGATGAAGGGGTCGAGCCAGGACTGGAAGTTCACGGCCATCAGGAGATACACGAGCACGACCGCGAACACCATCCCCAGGCCGAGCCGGACGAAGGACTCCTGCATGGTTTCGTATTCGCCGCGCAAGTTGAATGTGGTCCCGGGCGGCACCCGCGCCTCTTCCTCCTTCATGATGCCTTCGACTTCCCGGCCGACGCTTCCCAAATCGCGGCGATCGACGTTGGCGTAGACGTCGAAGACCGGGGCCACGTTGTAGTGATTCACAATGACGGGGCCGGAGCTGCGTTCGACGTCCACCAAATTCGAGAGGAGCTGCGTTCCGGTTGCCATGGCTCCCGGATTCCCATATGCCTGGGATGCGCCGCTGGGCGAGGCTCCAACCGAAGCGTCTCCGGCGGTGGACAAGCCGGCAAGCGAACCGGGTGTCGTCGTATTGACCGCGCTGGTTGCCGGGGTGATCGGCGTACGCAGCAGCTCATCCAGGGAATCGACGCGATATTGCGAGGTCATCACGGCCACGCTGTAGGTGACGCCGTTGGCCGGATTCATCCAAAAACTCGGAGCCACCTGATTGGTGCCGCTGAGCGAGATCAGCATGCTGCTGCTGACATCGTGCTCCGTGAGCCCCAACTGCCCGGCCTTGACCCGATCTACGTTCAGATTCAATTGGGGTTGACGATACACCTGATGGATATGAACGTCGGCGGCGCCGGGGATGCGCGCGATCCGCTCCGTGAGCCTCCGCGCGAGCTTGTAGTTATTTTCGATGTCGCGTCCCACCACTTGCAAGTCGATGGGCGCGGGCAGCCCGAAATTCAGAATCTGGTTGGTGATGTTGGCGGGCTCGAAGAAGAATTCAATGCTGGGGAAACGCTGGTTGAGGCGCTTGCGAAGCAGGACTTCGTAGTCCCGGACGGGTCCGTGGTTTTCGCGATTCAGGGAAATCAGAATCTCTCCATCGGTGGCCGCGATGTTCGGCACGTCGCCCTGCGCGAGGCTGGCCCAAGCGTTGGGAATACCGATGTTATCGAGGATGGTGTCGATTTCTCCGGCGGGAAGGGTATTGCGGATTTCCTGTTCCACACCGGCGAAGTGAACTTCCGTCTCTTCGATGCGCGTGCCCGGGAGGTCGCGGGCGTGGAGCCGCAACTGGCCGGCGTCCACGTCGGGAAAGAAGTCCTGACCGACCATTCGCACCAGCCAGAAGGAACCGAAGGAGACGGTCAGAAAGAGAAGCAGCACCGGCGCGCGATGCCGCAACGACACGTCGAGCAACCCGAGGTAGCGGTAGCGCAGGCGCTCGAACAAGGCATTCACACCGCGATGGACGGTCCAAAAAATTCCCTTGCCTCCATGACCTCCCTGCTGATAAATCGCGGCTTCCTTTCCCAGCAGGTGGTGAACCATCGTCGGAACCAGGGTTCGCGAGAGTAAGTAAGAGGCCAGCATCGCGAACACCACCGCCATCGCGAGCGGCCCGAATAAGAACCTAGCCGTGCCCACCAGCAGCAGCACCGGCACGAACACGATGCAAATGGACAGTGTCGAGACCAGCGTGGGGACCGCGATCTGCGACGCGCCGTCCAGGACTGCCCGGACCAAGCGCTTCCCCATGCCCAGGTTGCGATGCGTGTTTTCGATCTCCACCGTCGCATCGTCGACGAGGATGCCGACAGCCAGAGCCAGGCCTCCCAGGGTCATCACGTTGATGGTTTGACCGAGCACGCTCAGGATGCAGATGGAAGTCAGAATCGAAAGCGGAATGGAGATGCAAACGATAAGCGTGCTTCGCCAACTGCCGAGAAACAGAAGAATGACCGTGCCGGTGAGGAGCGCCGCAATCAGCGTCTCGCGCACAACGCCCCCGACGGCGGCTCGCACAAACAGCGATTGATCCCCAAACACGGACAATTTCAGCTCCCGAGGAATTGTGGCCATCACCTTGGGAAGCGCATCTTTGACGGCGTTGACGATGCCCAGCGTGGAAGTCTTGCCGGTGCGCGTCACGGTCAGCAAAACGCCGCGCGAGCCGTTGGTGCGGACGATGTTTTGCTGGGGTGAAAACCCGTCATGGACGGTGGCCACGTCCTTCATATAAATGGTTGCGCCGTTGACAGTTTTAATCGGCAGGTTGTTGAACTCGGATATGACCGACGGGCTGCCGTTCACCAGAATCGGATATTCGGTGGTGGCGAACTTCGCGGTGCCCGCCGGCAGGATGATGTTCTGAAGGCTCAGGGCGTTCGAGATATCGCTGGGCGAAAGCTGTTTCGCGTACAACTCCTGGGTGTTCAAATCCACCATGATCTGGCGGTTCTTGCCGCCGAAGGGATAGGAGACAGCGGCTCCCTGGACGGTGGCCAGCGGGGTCCGGATGAAGTTCTGCGCCAAGTCGGAGATCTGCTCTTCCTGTAGCGTCTTGCTGCTCAGCCCGAGTTCCAGGATGGGAACGCTGGCTGCGTCGTACTTGAGAACCTGCGGCGGAAACGTTCCGGGAGGCATGTTGCGAACTTGCACCTGGCACTGCGTCACAATCTGGGCTAGCGCCAGATCGACCTGCACGTTGGGGTGAAAATACACCCGGATGGCGGAAACGCTCTGGTAGGACTGGGATTCGATGTGTTCGATATCGTTGACGTTGGAGGTGAGCGCGCGCTCAAAATTGGTGACAATGCGGTTCTCCATCTCCTCCGGCGAAAGACCGCTGTACTGCCACACGATGCTTACGATGGGAATATCGATGTACGGGAAGATGTCGACAGGCGTAGTCGCGATGGCGAACCCGCCAAGGATGGCGATCAGCACCGCCATCACCGCGAAAGTGTAGGGACGCCTCAGCGCTAATCTGACAATCCACATAGATTAGTTAGTCCCTGGCTTTTATAGATACTGTCTTTGCCGAACGGCGGGATCAATTACCATCCTAGCATCGGCCTGAAGGCCGCGCCTTGCAGCGCAGGGCTTGCATCATCGAGGCGTGGCAGGCGGGGGAGGGATTAGACGGACCGGCGCAGGCCGTCTCGTGTAGACCCCCGAAAGCTCCGCGCAACTCAGGGGTGTTTGCGGATCGGCCTTGAGGGCCGCTTTGCAGTTCTCGATTGCCTTGTCCGCGTACTCCCGGTTGCGGACTCCCGGGCCGGCGGCCATCTCGGCATACATATGAGCCAGCATGAAATGGTAGTAGGCGGCAGCCCGATCAACCTTATCGGCGCCGCCGGAAGTTTCGTTTTGCGCCTGTCCCCACGCAGCCACGCCACCGATGATGAACATCGCCAAAGCTGCTCTTAGCATGCACGCCCTCCACTTGTGATATTAGTGTACCGGAGGTTTCGCCAATGCCCCGGCTGGTCCTTACGCTCTGCTGTGCCTTCCTGATCGCCGCGACCGCCGGCGCGCAGGACAAATCCAAGCAGGACAGGCCCAAGCTTGACCTGCGAGGCGACCGGTTTCGCGGGCTTACTTACGAAGAGCTGACGCCCGCCCAGAAGGTCATCACCGACCGCGCGCTGGCGGGGCGGGGACCCATCGGGATTTTCAATATCACTCTGCGCAGTCCTGAGTTGAGCGACGCCATGCGCGGAATCGCGGGCGGCCGGGGCGCACTCTCCACCAGGCAGAACGAACTGGCGATCCTGCTAACCGGCCGCTACTGGACCACGCAGTTTGAATTTGCGGTGCACCATCGGGCCGCCACGCAGGCGGGCTTGAGCGACCAGACCATCAACGCGATCGTCGAGGGCAAGCGTCCCCCGGCCCTGCTGCCGGACGAGGCTCCCGTCTACAATTTCCTCACCGAGCTGTTGAACACGAAACAGGTGAGCGACGCCACCTTTCAGGCCGCGAAAGATGCAGTCGGCGAGAAAGGCATCGTCGACCTGATTGGCCTGTCCGGCTTCTATCAAACGGTCTCGCTCATGATGAATGTGGACCGTTACCCGCTTACCAGCGCCCAGAAGGCGGAGCTGCAACCGCTGGCCAAGCCGCTTCCCTTCACCCCGGGCACAGCCAAGGACGCGTCCGCGCAACCCAAATCCGCGGGCTCGCTACGTGGGGATCGTTTCAAGCCGCTCACTCCGGAAGAAATGACTCCGCCGCAGAAAGCCTTGATGGATCAGGTGGTCTCAGGTAAGCTCGAAGGCGGCACCGGCGGACCTTTGAACGTCCTGCTGCGCAGCCCGGAGCTGGGCGAGGGCATCCTGCGCTACGGCGCTTATGAGCGCTTTCACACGCCCCTCGCGGCCAAGTTGAACGAGCTCACCGCGCTGATCGCCATCCGCAATTGGTCCGCTCAATTCCCCTGGTACGCGCACCACCGCGCCGCCACGCAAGCCGGCATGAGCGAGGCGATCGTCACCGCGATCGGGGAAGGAAAACGGCCCACTGGCTTGCAGCCGGACGAGCAGGCCGTCTACAACTTCTGTGCCGAACTGCTCCGCACCACGCAAATGAGCGACGCCACCTTCAACGCCGCCAAGGCACAACTGGGCGAGCGCGGAGTCGTCGAAGTCATGGGAATCATCGGATACTACCAGACCGTCGCGATGCTGCTGAACACCGATCGCTACCCGCTGCCGGAGGGCGTAGCGCCGGAGCTCAAGCCGCTGGCAAATCCGATTCCTTAATTCGGCTTCTTTAGTTGGGTAGGCGGAACGCTACCAGCTCCGCCGGGTACTGCTGCCCTGCGATCGCGACTACGATGTACTGCTTGCCGTTCAGCATGTACGTCATCGGCGTGCCGGTCTGTCCCGCCGGCATGTAGACCGCTCCCAGCTCCTTACCGCTGGCCTTGTCATAGGCACGCAGCATCGCGCCATTGCGGCCGTCGGGCATGGTGAACGTGCCCGGCTCGCCCGCGATCATGAGCGTCTTGGTCACCAGGATACCGATGGTGTTGCTCTGCCGGCCGGTGCGCGGAATGGTCAACCCCTTCAGCGCCGGATGATTGCGCACGTTGTCCGGAGTCTCCGCATTGGCAATCTTCCACAGGATCTCGCCCTTGTCCATGTCGATGGCCACGATGCTCCCATACGGAGGCTTCACCAGCGGCAGACCTTCGACCCTGAGAGCGGGAGCCTCCCCTCTGGCCGCCGCGCTTCCCGAGATCCACGCAAACTCGCTGCGCTTGGGATCGCCCGGCACCAGCCCATTCGAGACCATTCCCGTCGAGGCATGCACGTACAGGATGTGCGATTCCGGATCGTAGGAGCCGCCCGGCCAATTCGTAACTCCGGTGGTGAGGATGGTGCCGAACGGCCCCTCCGGCTTGCTCACCACGATCGGAGTGAAAATCGGACCGATCTGGTATTTCGACACGATCTTCAAAGCCTCCGCCCGCAGATCCGGTGTGAAATCGATCAGATCGTCGAGCGACGGAATCCCCGCCACGCCATAGGGCGGCGGCTTGGACGGGAACGGTTGCGTGGGCGAGTACCACTCGCCCGGCACATCCCCCTTCGGCACGGGCCGTTCTTCCATCGGCCAGATCGGCGTGCCGGTCACACGATCGAAGGTATAGAGCATGCCCTGCTTGGTGGGCTGGGCCACCGCCTTCACCGTGCGCCCGGCGATGGTGATATCGATCAACATGGGAGCGCAGGGAATATCGAAGTCCCAGATGCCGTGGTGCACCAACTGGTAATGCCACTTGCGCTGGCCGGTCTTAAGATCCACGGCGACGATGCTTTCGCCGCCAGTCCGCTCCCCGGACGATGGCCGCCGTAAATATCGCCGGTCGGCAACTCCACCGGCAGATACGCGAGGCCGAGCTCTTCATCCACGCTGATCTGGCCCCAGACGCCGGCATTGCCGACGTTGTCCGCCGAATCGCTTTCCCAGGTATCGCGCCCGAACTCGCCCAGCCGGGGGATGGTGTGGAAGATCCAGTTTCGCTTGCCGGTCCGCACATCGAAGCCGCGCACGTAGCCCTTCACGTTGTTCTTGACCTTGGGCGTACCGCTGGCGCTATGCGCCGCGCCGACGATCACGGTGTCGCCCGCCACCACCGGGGTCGCGTGCAGCCCGATGTCGCTCGACTCCAGATCCATCTGCTGATCGTCGTCCAGCTTCAGATCCACCATGCCGTTCTGGCCGAAGCCGGCGATGGGCGCGCCGGTTTTGGCGTTGAGCGCGATCAAGCGGTACCCCGGCGTGACGTAGAGAATCCGTTCTTCCCGGCCGTTGGTCCAGTAGGCGAGCCCTCGTCCGGAAAGCTTTCGGGGCGCGGTGGCGCCGCGAACGCCTTCATTCAAGCTATACACCCACAGCAGTTCTCCCGTGGCCGCGTCCAGCGCGACCACCGCTCGTCGCGTGCCGCCGACCGAATACACCACGCCCTTCACCATCAGCGGCGTTGCTTCCAGATTGTTCTCGGGGCCGGGCCCCAGGTTCTCGGTCTTGAAGCGCCAGGCGACTTGCAGCTTGCTGAAATTCCCGGCGTCGATTTGATCGAGCGGCGAGTAATGGGTGTTCCCCAAGTCCGCCCCGTAGGTCCGCCACTCTCCGTTCTTCGCTCCGGACTGCGCGGCCAGCGGCAATGCCGTCAGGAACAATAAGGAAGATACCAGCCTCATGAAGTCCGCCTTTCGGACATCCATTCTATACTCAATGTGGATTCTGCAATGCGGGCTGCTCGTGCGCGGTATCCTGAGGTCGGAGCAATGAAGAAACGCCGGAAAGACATGAAGTGCAAGCTGGCGATCGCCGCGGTAGCAATGACCACCGGGCTGTTGGCGCAAACGGCGCCCGCAACGCAATCCAAGGCGCCCACCGGTTACACCGACACCCCGTTTCTTCCAGGAAGCAAGTGGCGCGTTCATGACGACGCGCGTCCACGCCCGCCGGTCATCGCGCCGGGCGCGTTCAGCACGCCGGAGCTTCCCGGCAAGCCGCCGTCGGATGCGGTGGTGCTATTCGACGGCACCAGTCTCGCCGCCTGGCGCACGGAAAAGGGAGAGCCCGCAAAGTGGAGAGTGGAAAACGGATACATCGAGGCGGTGCGCGGCGGAGGCGACATCTTTACGCGCGGCGAATTTGGCGATAGCCAGCTTCACATCGAGTGGAGCGCTCCATCGCCGCCCAAGGGCGATAGCCAAGGGCGCGGCAACAGCGGCGTATTCCTGCTGGGACTCTACGAGGTGCAGGTGCTCGACTGCTTCAACAATCTCACCTACGCCGATGGCCAGGCTGCAGCGATCTACGGGCAATCGCCGCCGCTGGTCAACGCATGCCGGCCGCCGGGCGAGTGGCAGCAGTATGACATCGTGTACAGCGCGCCGCGGTTCAAAGACGGCAAAATGGATGTGCCTGGATTCGTCACCGTGTTCCACAACGGCGTCGTGGTGCAGAACCACACGCAGATTATGGGAACCACCGAGCATCGGGCGCTTCCCAAGCTCGTGGTGCATGAACCCAAGGGTCCGCTGAGGTTGCAGGATCACGGGGATCCGGTGCGCTTTCGGAACATCTGGATTCGCCCGTTAGGCCAGGTTCAGTAGACTTCACGCTCGTGACGTAATGCGATCACATGACCAGACATGGTCACCGTGGGAACCTCAGCGAAGAGCATAAGGCGACGCCGGTCTCAAAATCCGCGCTGGCGAACCAACTGCACTTGGTCTGATTGAGGATACAACTAGCAATGCCGAAAATGTTACAGAGCGCGATTCCCGCAGCGATTCTGGCCGCCGGTTTGGCATGGGCCAGCGTGACCCCGTCGTACGCTAAGCCGGAGTATGCGAAAACTGAAGGGAAAGCCTGCACCTTCTGCCATGTGACAGCGGGGAAGCCAGACCTGAATGAAGCCGGCAGTTACTATGCCGCGCACGATCATTCCCTCAAAGGCTACACGCCCGCGAAGCAATAAACACCTCAGGCAGGCGATGCGGCAGCGGCCGCGCATCGAAGGAGCCTACTGTGATTCAAGCCATCCACAAAGGCATAGAGGTCGAAATGGAGCTTCATCAAGAGGCCCACGGGAATTGGAAGTGCGATTACACACTTATAAAGCACCCCGAACGAACCATCACCCTTCATCACGGGAACAAAGACTTCCCGACTATGGATCTTGCCAGGGAAAACTCCTTGCAAGAAGCTCGCGCCGCAATCGATCGGGGCGCCGGATGAGATAGGCGGCGGTGGGGCCGGCGGTTCCGAGGATGCGGCGTTTGGCATCACGTCTGCTCCTACGAGGTCATCATGTTTCGCTTGGCTCTAATTTCTTCCGGCGCGCTATTCCTGGGTAGCGCTGGAGCGTTCTTGCTATTCGTTCCGCCCGTATCGATTGCGACGGTCGTGTTGATGCTGCTGGGGCTACTGCTGATGTTCGGGCTCGGTTTCCAAACAGGAGCTCAGGGGATGGCGTCGTTCATCAGCGCCCCTTCCGTCCTCCCCCAGGTACAAAGTATCGAGAATGAGCCAGGTTCCGATCGCGAAACAGCGGCGTGACCAGACTCGGCTGCTTTTCGACCCACAGCAACCAGGCGCCCGGACTCTAGCAGCCGGCGTCTAGCTTTGCGGCCCACTGGCCGGCACGATCCACACGCTCACCTTGTGAGCTTCGCCGTCATCGATGAGCTGAATGGATGAATTCGACAGCGCCTCATGTGAATCCGCGCGCCGGACCTCAATCTCATAGACCGTGGAACGATAGCGGTACGTAATTTCGAACCCGTTCCAGTCATTTGGAATGACCGGAGCGATGGTGAGCCGATCGCCACGAAGCCGGAAGCCGAGCACCTCTTCGATCCACACGCGATACATCCAGCCCGCCGCGCCCGTGTACCAGGTCCACCCCGCGCGTCCGGCCTTTGCCGGCGGAGCGGAGACATCGGCCGCCACCACGTAGGGCTCCGCTCGATAACGGTCCACCGCTTGCGGATTCCGGCTGTATTCGATGGGGTTCATCAGGGTCAGCAATCGTACCGAAGCGGCGCCGTCGCCCATTCTCGCCCGCGCCAAGGCCAGCCACAAGGACCCGTGCGTGTACTGGCCGCCATTTTCGCGGAGACCGGGCGGGTAGCCCATAATGTATCCCGGATGTGGCTCCGAACGATCGAAAGGCGGTGTGAACAAACACACCAGCCGGTCGCGCTCGCTCACCAGACGCTGCTCGGCGGATTCCATTGCGCACCGCGCGTGAGCGGGATCGGCCAATCCGGAAATTACCGCCCAGGACTGGGGCAACGAATCGATCTGAGCCTCCTGACAGGTGTGAGATCCCAGCGGCGAGCCATTGTCGAAGAATCCGCGCAAATACCACTTGCCGTCCCACCCGGATCGTTCCACCGATTTTGCCAGCGCGGCCGCGCGTTCGCGCCAAGCTCCGGCCATCGAGGGCTGGCGGTCTTCCATCAATTCCGCAAAGGAATTCAGCGCTGTGCAGAGGAACCAGCCCAGCCAGACGCTTTCGCCGCGCCCCTCAATGCCCACCAGGTTCAGGCCGTCGTTCCAATCGCCGTTGCCGATCAAAGGCAGTTCATGTGGGCCCGGTGGCCCCGCTTTATCGAGAGCGCGCCGGCAGTGCTCCCAGAGCGGCGCAGTCTGCGGGGAGACGGCCGGAATAAACATTCGCTCCGGATGGCCGGGTTCGAGAAGCGGACCTTCGACGAACGGAACCTCTTCATCGAGAACGCCCGAGTCTCCGGTCGCCTGCACGTAGTGAGCGGTCACGAAGGCAAGCCAGACCAGATCGTCGGAGCAGCGGGTGCGCACTCCCATGCCCGTCTCGGAGTGCCACCAGTGCTGGACATCGCCTTCGAGAAACTGACGCGCCGCGGACGCCAGGATGTGGGCCCTTGCCAGCTCCGGCGCGGCGTATACCAGAGCCATCGAATCCTGCAATTGATCGCGAAAGCCGAATGCACCGCTGGATTGATACAGCGCGGAGCGCGCCCAGAACCGGCAGCTCAGGGTTTGGTAAAGCAGCCAGCGATTGAGCAGCAAATCCGCGGACAACAGCGGCGTGCGCACTTGGAGCGCGCCCAGCCGGGAATTCCACCATTGACGCGTCGCTTCCAATGCGCTCTCCACTTGCTCCGGATTGGAATAGCGGCCCACGATGGCGCGCACCGCCTCCACGTTCTCGGCCTGTCCCAGCAGGAAGACGACTTCCATCTGGTGTCCCGGCTCAATGACGACGGAAAGCTGGAGAGCCGCCGCTGGATCCAGGCCGGCGCCGGCGCGATTGTCCAGGCGCGCACGCTCCATTGCCGCGGGTTTGGGAGCCGGGTTGTTGCGCCCGAGGAACACGGTGCGATCGCCCGAATACGAAGTCGCGCGCGGGCTGGCCGCGGCAAACGCCGGATAACCGGCGTGGTTACCGTCCCAGAATTGAGTCGCCAGGATCGCGCCGGAGGGCTGATCGAAAACGGTCTGGACATGCGCCTGTTGATCTTCGCGGACCGAGCCGAGCACCCATTCCGCGAAGTACGCGACGGTGAGCCGGCGCTGCCGTCCGGTATCGTTGCGCAGCCGCAAGCGGCAAATCTTCACCGGGTCGCCCGGCCCATCCGCCCCCACCGGCACGAACACCGTCAGTTCCTGCCCAATGGCGTGGCTGTTGTGCTCGAACACGGTGTAGCCCTGGCCGTGGCGCGCCCGGTATGCATCCTTTTCGCGAATCGGAAGCGGGGTTGGCGTCCACACTGCGCCGCTCTGTTCATCGCGCAAGTAGATCGCCTCGGATTGTGGATCGCTTACCGGGTCGTTATGCCAGGGAGTCAGCCGGTTCATCTGGCTGTTGCCGCGCCAGGTCCAACCCAGTCCGCTCTCCGTCACGATGGTGCCGAAGTCGCGGCTGGCCATGACGTTGGACCAAGGCACCGGCGTGGTATCGCCGGGTTTCAGATAAATCGCATATTCCCGGCCGTCCTGGGTGAATCCGCCCAGCCCGTTGAAATAGGGCAGCTCCAGGAACGGGAGCGGGGGAGAGGGCACCTCGTGGCCTCCGCCCGTGGGGACAAACTCCGGCGGGGGAGGGTTCTCCCCGCCGCTCGCCAGTTGCTGCTGCAAGGAACCGCGATTTCCGCTCAGAACCACGCTGGGCGCGCTCAAGAACAGATCGCGGCGATCCTCCGCGATACTCGACCACTCTCGCAGAAACACGCCGCCGGGCCGGTCCATGCCAGTCTCGGTGGAATGCGCTTGAATCAGGCGCAGCAGTTGTTGCCGCAGAGGGAGATCGTAACTGGCGCCTTCCTGATCCAGAATGATCAAGTCCACCCGGAAGCCGCGCCATCGCCAGTAGGTCTGTGCCATCAGCAGCTCGCGAACCAGCGGCAGGTGGCGCGCGTCGCGCACCGTGACCGCGAGCATCGGAAGATCGCCGGAGATCCCGTACTCCCACAAACCCGATTGCCCCAGCCGGTTGCGCGTCAATCTCTCCGCTTGGGAACGCATTCGCGCGTTGGGATAAAGCAAGTGACTGGCGAGTTCCTGGAAGCGGTGCGCCGCCGCCGGCGCAATGCCCAGATAGCGGAACTGGAGTTGAGCGCGGGTCCATGCGAGCTCGAACGCCGGCGCTATCGATTCCGGGCGCCGATACTTCGCGATCAGCGTCAGCAGCGCCTCTCGTGAAGCCGCCGCCAGCGTCACGAACGTGAGCTCAATCCGCTGGCGGGGATCCAGCGCCACACGGCAACGCAAACTGAAGATCGGATCCAGCACCGCGCCCACGGAACCCGAGAGCTTGCGCCGCAGCGCCTCCGGCGCTGAAGCGTTGTTGGCCCGTCCCAGAAACCGGGAACGGTCCGTTTCGTACTCGACCGGGCCCGTCGCTCCGGTCAGGACATGCGCCGCCCAGATGGGAGCGTCTTCCGGTGCGCGGGCGCGTCGCCAAGCCACCAGAGCTCCGCCTTCCAGACGCTCCGTTTCCACGAACATCTTGGCAAACACGGGATGCGAGGAATCGGTGCGGTGCGGAGCCAGCGCGAGCTCCAGGTAGCTGGTGAACTCGAGTGTCCGGGTCCACAGAGACCGATTCGTGATGGTCAGGCGCCGCAACTCGGCGTCGTCGTCGGCGGCCACGGTGACGTCCAGGATGGTCTCAATGCCAGAGAGACGGCGGGTGAACTCGGCGCGATCCGCGGAGAAGCGAACCGTCGTGGAATTGAGAGGGATCGTATGCGGTTGGGCTCCCAGCGGTTGAAGAGCCGCGGACCAGACGGAGTCGGAGCGCACGTCGCGGATATAGATAAAGCTGCCCCAACGATCCAGCGTGGTGTCGCTGCGCCATCGAGTCAGGTCGAATTCATTCCAGCGGCTATGACTGCCGCCGGAGTTGGTCACCATCAGCGCGTAGCGCCCGTTTCCCTGGAGGTGCACGCGAGGCGTCGCGGTATCCTCTCTCCACAGCCGGTCGGCCGGCTCTTCCTCCTCGGCCGAATGGATGGGCGCGTTTCTGGCTTCCACCGGTTCGGCGGGCGGGCGCGCGATGGGGATGCGCTCAAACAGCAGCGACTCGATCGCGCGCACGCGCACGTCGCCATGGAACCGTTCCACCATGACGTCGCGATGCAAAAAATCGTCAAGCGCCGCCAGGCTCATGCCCTGGTGATGGGCCATGTAGGCGTAAATCACCACTCCCGGCACGCCGTTCTTGGCGCTTTTAAGATTGAAATCAATCGATTCGTAGGGGCCCATGGGCCCATCGAAATCCAAAGCGCGCAGGCGCTTGAGGTTATCGACGGCGGCAGCCGGGTCGATCAAAAGCGCGAGCATGCTCGCATACGGCGCCACCACAAGGTCGTCGTCGAGGCTGGGTTTGAGCGCCAGGCAAGGGACTCCGAAGGCGCGGTACTGATAAATCCGATTGGCATCGAGGGCGCCGTAAGCGCATTCGGAAATGCCCCACGGAACATCCTTATCGTGCCCATACACGATCTGCTGCCTCACCGCCTCGCGGCAGGCATGATCCAGCAGGGAATTCGAGAAGGTGCGCATGAACAGGAGCGGCATCAGATACTCGAACATGGTGCCGCTCCAGGAAAGCATGACGGCTCCGCCGGGCAAGGAGACGCGCGGCCGGCCCAGCGCATACCAGTGCTCCACGGGAACATCTCCTTTGGCGATCGCCACCAGGCTCGCCAGGCGGCATTCGCTTCCGAGCAAATCGTAGTGGCTCGAAAACTCGACCGGACCGCCGACCGCATATCCGACCCCGAACAGACGCCGCGTGGAATCGTAGAGGAAGCGCATATTAATGCCGGCGGCAAAGCGGGCGGCGGAAGCGGCGAGAGCCTCCAGGCCGCGAACCGTATTCGCCGCGCGATCGCGCGCCTGCGTGTACTCCGTATGCAACTGCTCGATCCATGCCGTCACTTCCGGCCGCAAGCCGGGTGTGCCGCGCCAATTGAGGATCGCGTCAACTCCCGCCCACGGCGTGCCTGCGAGGCTGTTCGCCAAGGTTTCGAGCGATGGGATGCTGCCGGCCGCCAGGCCGCGCAGGCTAACGATGTCTCCGTCCAGCGGCAGCAGGAAGGAATCCGGCGGTTGGGTCAAGGTTTCCATCCATCGCAAATACTGATCCACTACGTCAGCCCACGCGCTCAGCTCCCGTTGCAAGCGCGAGGTCCAATAGGCGCGTTCATCGCCGGATTCCTGCCAGCGCTGGGTGTTCTGAAGTTGTTGAGCGAGATTGTGCGCCATCCGCAGCCGGACCAGGAGCTCATGGCCCTCCACCTTGCCGCGCAACAGCCGCCGCAGCGCCTGGACCGGCACCGCAATCGACGTGTCCCGGCCGGTTTCCTCGCGCAGCACCCCCAATGTATCGGCGATTCCGCGTAAGGCGGAGTGGCTGAGCAGCGGCGCGCGGAGCAAGTCCCGGCAGCCTCGCTCGAAGACCCACAGGCTGGCCAAGAGGTTTCCGCTGTCGACGGTGGAGACGTAGCGGGGCGTCAGCGGATCCAGCGTGCTGGTGTTGTACCAGTTTAGAAAATGCCCTTCATAACGTTCCAGGCGATCGAGCGTCGCCATCGACTGCGTGCAGCGGTTCAGGAAGTCGGTGACGGTGAGATACCCGAAATCCGCGCCCGCGAGCGCCGAGGTCAGCCACAGTCCGATATTGGTCGGCGAGGTTCGTTGCGCGACCTCGACGCGCAGGGCCAACTGGGAATTATCGGGGGGCAGCCAGTTCGTCCCGGCGTTGACCAGATCGTCGAAGTAGCGCCAGGTGCGGCGCGCCAGGCGTCGCAGGAAGTGCTTGTCCTCGACGCTGATGCGATCCCGCTTGAGCAAGGGAACCGGCCGGCCGAGCCAGCGCATCAGGGCCGGGGATACGACCCACAGCGCCAGAAAAACCGAGGTGGGCGCGAACGCGTGTCGCACAAACAGGACCATCGTCAGCAGCACCGAGAGACCCGAGACGATCAGCATGTGCCGGCGGATGACGCGGGTGTGGCGGTCGGTCTGCGCGCCCGCGCTCTCGGCCGTTTGCCATTGGAGCAAGTGGCGCCGGCTGATGAAGCGGCGGTAGGCCACGCGCGCGATGGCGTCCACCGATAGCCAGGCCTGGTGCGGCAGGAAGGCGATCATCACCACGGCGCGGACCAGTTCATCGGCGGCGCCTTGCCATCCCCGTACGGAGCCTTGGATGTGCCGCGCGAGCCGGTCCAGGAGCGGCGCGAACCCGGGGATGACGATGGCGAGTCCCACCACCAGGCTCCATGCTCCCGGCGCCGCCGATATCAGCCAGCCGAACAGCAGCAATAACAACGAGGCCACCGGGACCAAGGTGCGCCGCAGGTTGTCCAGAATCCGCCACCGGTTCACCAGCGTGAGCGGGTTGGGCTCGGTTCGGCCGCCTTTGGCCGGCACACGCCGGAGGATCCACGGCGCGATCTGCCAATCGCCGCGAATCCAGCGATGCTGGCGCTGGCAGTAACTCACGTAGTTGAGCGGAAGGTTCTCGAACAGTTCAATATCGCTGGCCAGCGCCACGCCCACGTGCGCCCCTTCGATCAGATCGTGACTGAGCAGCGTCTCCGCGGGAAAGCGATCGCCGACGGTGCTCCGGAACGCTTGCACGTCGTAAATCGCCTTGCCGTGGAAGATGGCTTCACCGAACAGATCCTGCTGGGCGTCGGAAACGGACTGGCAGTAGGGATCGGTTCCAGCCGTGTCCGCAAACACGCGCGTGAATCGCGTCGCCGTGGCCCCGGGAAGCGCGATGCTGACGCGCGGCTGAACAATGGTAAAGCCTCGCTTCCGGGTTCGCGTCACCGCATCGATTTCCACCCGGTTTAGCGGATGCGCGATGGTCTCCACCAAGCGCCGCGCCGAGGTGACGGGCAACTGAGTGTCGGCATCCAGCGTGATCACGTAACGCATCGGGAACGGCAAGCTGCCGGCAACCAGCATCTCCTGGCGCCCTTGCCCCACCAGCAGCGCATTGAGATCTTCCAGCTTGCCGCGCTTTCGTTCCCTCCCAATCCATCGCCGCTCGCTCTCCGACCAGACCCGCTGGCGATGGAAGAGGAGGAATCGCCCGCCGGGATAGCGCGTATTCAGTCGATTGATCCCGTCGCGCGCTGCATCAAGCAGGGAGGGATCGGTGGAAGCCGTCGGCTCCGGGGAATCCGTGAAGTCCGGAAACAGGCTGAAGAAGAGATTTTCTTCGCGGTTGGCAAGATACCGCACCTCCAGCCTTTCCACTTCCCTATGCACCACTTCCAGGCTGGTCAGCATCATCGGCACCACCACCAGCGTGGCGTGCTCCTTCGGAATCCCCTCTTCGAAATCCAGCTTGGGGAGCAAATCCGGCGGAAGCAGGGAAATCACCAGCGCGTTCACGATCTGGATCGATAGCTCGCCCAGCGGGAACAGGGCCAACGCGCCCAGCACGGCGAGCATCATCTTCTGGTGTACGCCTCCCTCCCAGGCAAGCGCGAGCGCCAGCGCCAGGAACGAGACGGAGAGACCCGCGACCGCAACCAGATACGCGGGCGTCGCTCGCCGCCGCAGCGCACGAATCAGGCGGATTCGAAAGGGAACGCGAGCTCCCACGGAAGCTTCCAGTTCCGCTACACCGTCGGCCATTAGATAATAAGGCGCGTGGGTGGTCTGCGCCGAGCTGGATGCAGCCGGGCGGCCGGCGAGCGCAGTTGCGCGCCGGGCCACATCCAGTTCGGCGGCTCCGCTCTCCAGGGCGATTCGTTCTACCGCCCGGCGGCATTGATCGCGCGTCGCGAAGTCGCTGTGCGCATATACGCCCGAGGGATCGTTGCGCAATTCGGCGTCGACAAGACTGACCGCCTCGAATATTTCCGCGAAATCGATTTGGGAGAGGGCGCGGAGGCTGCCAAACGCGTTGGCCGTGGAAATGCGCTGCGAAGCTTCGTCGGAATGTTCGCTTCGCAGCAGGTCGGTGAGCGGCGTCTTGCCGCGATCTTCGATCCAGCGTTGCACCGGTCCAAGGGTGTTCTCCTCATCCTGAAGCCGTTCCGCCAGGGATGTAACGAAACACGGTTGCAGCGCAAACGGCTCGGTCTCCAGCCGCGCCAGCATCTTCTCAAACTCGTCCGTCCCCCGGCGCATGCCGGCTGCCAGGCGATTCGCCCATAGATAGGCGACTTCACGGAGTTGTTGGGCGCGGCTGACGCGAGACGCCAGGCGCGCCAGCGACTCGAACAAGGCCATGCGTAGCAGCAACGGGAAGAGCCACAGCTCCGCGATGGTCAGCGGAGCCGCGGTCTGATACTGGCGCAGGCGCTCCGTGATGTTGGTCTCATTCAGAGTATGGTCCGTGTCGGCGACCAGGCGCTCGGCCAGATCGTACACATCCGGGCAGGTGTTACGCGCACGGAGGCCCGGCAACAGCCGGTGATAATCGCGCGGAAGGTGACGCCGCGTCTCCGCGATCTGCGTCCGAATCAGGTAAGCGTTGTCCAGCAGCCATTCCGCGGCCGCCGTCATGCTATGTCCCAGCCGGGAGGCTTCGAGCAGATCGCGCCTGGCTGCGACCAGTGCAAGTTCGCTCTCGCGCAAGCGCCCGAGGATCGACCGCTTGGATCGGTCCGGCCCGGGCTGGCTGGGCTTGGACCGGTCCGTCTCGGGCGGTTCCGGTGCGCCGTCGAGATTCGCGAGATCCTCGCGCAGCACGAAGACCGCCGGCAGCCCAACGCTCTGGAGTTGCTCGACGGTCGCCTGGACCTTGCCCGGCGCAGCCTCGGCTAGGACCAGCGATTCTCCCTCCAGGCGCAGAGCGGAATAGTGAGCCTCCGCCCCTGCGTGCGGTTTGGCGCCGTTGCTAGTGCCATTCCGCGGGAACAGATGCGCTCCGCTCCTGGAGAATCCACCAGCCGATGCGTCGATTTTCTCGTATGCCTTTTCGGCGTCTACGTGCGCGGAAGAATAGAAGCCGAGAATGACACGGGCTGAATCGCCTTTCACGCGGATTCCCGCAAACTCACTTTAGTGAGTCCGGCTGCGAACGGCACGTGTCAGCAGACTGACCAGGAAAAGCGTCGCGAAAATGAAACTCGCCGTTTTGAGACAGAACGGTGCCGGGTGCCCGGCCAGCGCCGGCACCACCCCACTCAGCGACATCACCGCGAACAAAATCGTCCATCCGAGCATGGTTCCCTTCCTTTGCGCACTGTCTCAGTGGGCAACTCAAGTGCCACGCTCTAGTTGGCATGATTTTACTGGCTAGCGTTCGCTGGGCGGAGGGTCGCATCCAAAGGGGCGTGCCCGGCGCGATAAAGCCGTTGACCAAATTTCGCCGAATGACTACCGGCGGTCACCGGCCCGGCGGACAAATCTCCATGTCCGCGGTATTCGAACTCGAATCCGCAACTTTGGCCACTCGCGTGCTCGCGCAATGACCGACCGCTGTTGTTGACCGGGTAAAAAATTCCGAATGCAACGTCCGCTTGCATACCTCGAAGAAGACGCTGACCTATCAGGGCAAGCCGCAACAGATCGCCGTCTTTCGCGCCGGGGCGTCCAGTGGCGACAAGCCTATCGCGCTGCCTCCTGGCGCCGTCTCCAACCGCCTGGATAGCCGCGGCCAGCCGGTCAACGGCGCGACCGTGGTCTTAATCGATTTTCTCAACACCGATTTCGGCTGTCTGGGTTATGAGCGCCTGGGGATGACCAGGCTGCTGCGCTCTTTCGCGGAAACCGACAGCCGGATCGCGCTGTACACTCTGGGCGGGAATCTGCACGTCTTGCATGACTTCACCGACGATCCACAGAAGCTGAGGGAGACCGCCGCCAAGCTGGATCAGCCACACGGCAAGCTCCCGCCCGACTTCACCAGCGCCGTTCGGGATTATGGAGATCTTCTGGATTTGGGGCGGCATGAGGTCCACGGTCAAATGACCCTGCGCGCCTTGAAGCTGATTATCCAGCATCTCTCCGGCGTGCCTGGGCGTAAGAATCTGGTTTGGTTGATGCATGACCCCAATCGCGTGCCTCCCGCCGTGATGGCCCTGGCGCAACAAGCCAACGTCGTGCTCTATCCTGTGCTGGTGCGCGCCACCTCCGGCGAATTGTGTCCTGGCGTGCCCCACACGGCGCCGCCGAGAATTTGGCCGCCGTCACCGGTGCCCGGGCATTCTTCGATTCCATGGATCTCACCTTCGCCGTCCGGGCAACGGAGGAGGACATATCCACCGCTTACGTTCTCGGATATTACCCGGCTGAGGCCATGCTCGACGGAAGATACCACATGATCACGGTGAAGCTCCACAACAAGGCTCCCGATAAGCAGACCTTGGAGGTTCACTATCGGCCCGGATATCTCGCGACCAAGGCCGCCGTTCAACCGCCGCCACCGCCGCCGGAAGAGCTCTTCGAGGGTCCAGTCAACTCAGCCAGGATCGGCCTCACAGCGCAAGCGGCGCCCGAACCGCAGCGGGCGGATTTGTACGATGTGCTCGTGACGGTGGACCTCCACGATATCCACTTGGACCGTAAAGACAGCCATTTCATCGGGGCGTTCGACGTGTCTGTCCCGAATCCGTCCAAAGGTACTGTCAACACCGGCGCCGTCGCGGTGGACCTGACGGATAAGCAACTTGCGGAAGCTCTGGAGAATGGCTTCCCCGTTGCCGTTACAGGAGCTCGATCCGAGTCGGGCGAGATCCGCGTGGTGGTCCGCGACCGCGCTACCGGCATCGCCGGATCGCTGCGGGTTCCGGCCGCGGAGCCGGTGGACATTCGATAACGGTCGATTTCCATTGCTCAGTCTCCGGCGCCGCCGGCCGAGCGCAGGAGGCTAAGGCGCGGGCTTCGCCTTCTTCAGCTTGTCGTACTCCGTGGCGAGCTGATGCGTGATTTTTTCGGCGACGTCGGCGCTGGCGCCGCGGAACTTGGCGCCGTTGCTTTCCTGGGTGGTGGACCAGATCACGTCGCCGTCCTTGTTGACCAGTCGCACGGTGGCGAGGGCTTCGTGCTTACGCTCCTTGATATTGGTGGAATCGTGCTCGCCCCCGCCGAGGGTGATGGAACGGCTCTGGCCGTTGCCCGGACTATCGGAACTCGGGCCGGTGCGATAGCTGGCCTCATGGCTGCTGGAACTGGCGCCGCCGCGGATGTCGACGCTGTCGGAGGATTCAAAATCGTCGGTGTAGATCAAATCCTCGGCCGCGCCGTGGACGAAGGCGTCGGCGCGATCGGCGTTCTCCGTCAGGACGAACAGCTTGGAGTTTTGCAGGCTGGTGATGATCAGATCGCGCATTTGCGCGGCGGTTTCGCCGCCGGTCAACCGGTCCACGTAGACGCGCTTGACCGTCAGTAGCTGCGGTAAGAGATCCTCTTCGGCCAGCGCCGCGGCGGGCGCGAACAACAGCAATGCCAGTATCCACGTCGTCTTCATTCGTTACCTGCCTTTCATCCCTTGCCCGCCTTGCGGGCTTCTTCGTCCTGATACTCCACCTTCAGGCCCGTGCGGGCCTCCAGACTCACTAACGTTGCCCGGATGCCGCCTTTATCCACGCGGAACACCAGCGCCTGCTGCTTGCCGTCGTCGCCCATGTAGCCCACGGTGAGGAAGTGTTTGCGGCTCTTGCTCAGCAGAAACAGCGGCGAAACCACCACCGCGAGGGCCAGCCGCCGGCTGACCGATTGGCCGTACTCGATCAGGTTGATGCGATCATAGGCAACTCGAACCTGGGTCTTCTTGGAATAAAAGGCGAAGTAATCCTCGTCGCTGAGCTCGATCCGGCCCTCTACGCCGGTGGCGAGTTGAGAGGAGGTTCCACCGGCGTATTGCGCGCGGCTTTGGGCCGACAGCGCCGGAGTCAGCGCCGGAAGCAGCGCAAGGCAGGCGCCCAAAAGCCGGGGCCGAATGTGCATGTCAGTGTAGTTGGTGGATCAGGCGGGATTTCTCATGCCCAACCCCGTCCTGCTAGACTGAATTCAGTGAGCCCCGAAAATTCACCGGATCATCCGCTGGGGTCCGTAGCTCCTGAATCCCCCGTAGCTCCAGCTCCCGAAAACCCCTGGGTCGCCGCTCCAATCGAAAGCGGTCTGGGCGAAACCGTTGCATCCAACGGTCTCAGCGGCAATGGTGTCGCAGCCGAGCATGCGCCAGCCGAGACTGCCCCAGCCGCCACGGGCGTTCCCATCGAAGGGGCGATGGCTCGCAACACCCTGTCCGAATGGGTGATCACAATTCTGCTGCTGCTATTCCTGACGACCTTCCTGGTCCAGGCGTTTGTAATTCCGACAGGTTCCATGGAAGACACGCTGCTGATTGGCGATCACCTGCTGGTGGACAAGCTGGCATTCGCGCCGGGAGGGCCGGTGAGCAAGTACATTTTGCCCTACCTCGACGTCAAGCGCGGCGACATCATCGTGTTCCGCTACCCCACCGACATCCAGCAAACCTTCGTGAAGCGCTGCATGGGCGTTCCCGGCGACCGCATCCACATCGTCAACAAGCAGGTGTACATCAACGATAAACCGCTGGTGGAGCCGTACAAGGTCAATAAGACCGACTACATCGACTCCTATCGCGACAACTTTCCCGGCGAACCCAACGTGACCCTGGAACGGGGCGCCGTCGAGATGCTGGAGCACAATGTGGAGAACGGCGAAGTGGTGGTGCCTCCCAACAGCTATTTCGCGATGGGCGACAACCGCGACTCTTCCTGGGACAGCCGCTACTGGGGATTTGTGCCGCGGCAGAACATCATCGGCAAGCCGCTGATTATCTACTGGTCCTACGATCGCCCCAGCGACCAACTGAACTCCAATTCCGTCACGTTTCCGCAGATGCTCGATCTGGCGGAGCATTTCTTCAGCAAAACCCGCTGGCGCCGGGCCTTCATGCTGATTCACGGATACCCGGTCCAATAGGAGCCACATAGACAAGAGCCCATGGCCAAATCTCACAACCCCGTCCGCGATTTCATCAGCGAATGGACCATCAACATATTGATCCTTCTATTCGGCACCACCACGCTGGTGCAAGCGTTCATCGTGCCGACGCCGTCCATGGACACCACCGTCATGGTGGGGGATCACCTGCTGGTGGACAAACTGTCTTACGCCCCCGCCGGTACCATCAGCCGCTACCTGCTGCCGTATACCGACGTCAAGCGCGGCGACATCATCGTGTTCCGCTACCCGGTGGACATCTCCGAGAACTACGTCAAGCGGGTGATGGGCGTGCCGGGCGATCACATCCACCTGGAGGAAAAGGCCGTGGTTCTGAACGGCAGGAAACTAGTGGAGCCGTATGCGCGCCACGTCCGTCCCGACATTCTGCCTTACGCGGACAACTTCCCCTCGATTCCGCCGGGGCAGAATGCCTCCTACGCAGAGACGGCACGCGCGCAGGAGATGTTTTCCGAGCACGTGGTCAACGGCGAACTGGTGGTTCCGGACGGATTTTACTTCGCCATGGGCGATAACCGCGACGATTCCTCCGACAGCCGCTACTGGGGATTGGTGCCGCGCGAAAATATCATTGGTAAGCCTCTGCTGATTTTCTGGTCCTACGACGCACAAACCCAGGATCTGGTGGGTTTCACCGTCAACCATTTCGTGGATCTGGCCAAGAACTTCTTCGTGAAAACCCGCTGGGATCGCGAACTCAAGCTGGTGCGCGGCTATCCCGTCCAGTAGCGCCCGTAAAAGATGAGCGCCCCGTACGGGTTGATTCTTGCCGGGGGCCGCGGAACGCGTTTCTGGCCTCGCAGCCGCCGGGCCTCGGCCAAGCAAGTCCTGACATTTTTTGGGCGACGGTCGCTGATTCAGCAGACCGTGGACCGCCTGGGTCCCCTCATCGCTCCGGAGCGGATCTGGATTCTGACCAATCGCCATCTGCGCGACACCATCGTGCGGCAGCTTCCCGAGGTTCCCGCGCGGCAGATTCTGGCGGAGCCGGCGCAGCGCAATACCGCTCCGGCCATCGGTCTGGCGGCGCACATTCTGGAATCGATCGATCCCGGCGCGGTCATGGGCGTGTTGCCCGCGGACCACGTCATCGGCGATCCGCGCGCGTACCGGCGTCTGCTGCGGCCGGCCATCCGTTCGGCGCGTCAGGGCGACATCGTGGTTCTGGGGATTCAGCCGCGTTGGGCGGAAACGGGCTACGGCTACATCGAATTCCCTCGGGGAGTTCAAGCCGGTTCCGGGGAGCCTTTGAGGGTGCTGCGCTTCCGCGAGAAGCCGGATGCGGCCACCGCGGCGCGCTTCTTGCGCAAGGGCAACTTCTACTGGAACGCAGGCATGTTCTTCTGGCGCGCCTCGGTACTGCTGGACGCGCTACGCAAGTTTCTGCCGGCCACCGCTGCGTTGCTGGATGGTCTGCCGGCGTTCGGCTCGCGCCGCTTTGCGGAACGGATGGGCGAGACCTTCCCGCACTGCGAAAATATTTCAGTCGATTACGCGGTGCTGGAAAAATCGCCCAGCGTGGTGGGCTTCGCCGCCGGCGACATCGGCTGGAACGACGTGGGGAGCTGGAACGCCGTGTACGAGCTGGCGCGCCGCGACGCGCACGGCAACGTGCTGCTCGGCGACACCCTGGTGGAGGATTCCAAAGGCCTGTACGTGGATGCCCACGGCAAGCTGGTCGCCTTGCTCGGCGTCAAGGATCTGATCGTGGTGGATACGCCGGGCGCGTTGCTGATCGCGGATCGACACCGCGCCCAGCAGGTCGGGGATCTGGTCAAACGTTTGGAGAAAGCGGGCCGCGAGGAGCTGCTGTAACTGTCGTCAGTTTTTCACGGCTGGTGGAGTCGCAGGCTTTTCTTGCAAAAGGGCCCGGTAGGCCCCCTCTTCGATGGCGACCTCGGTCTTGTAGCCCTCCGGATCGATGAACGGGTTGGGGCCCTTGCCGAGCTTGGCGTACTTTTCGACCAGGCTGTACATGGCCGGGTGCGAACCCAGGGGCACGTCGCACGCCAGGCTGTGCATGACTCGGAATCCCTGCTCATACTCGGCGACCAGGGCCGGGTTGCCGAGGAGCTGTTGCGCGGTTCCGTTGAATCCCATGCTGCCGATGATGACGACGTCATAGCTCTTGCCGGAATCCTGAACCTTCAAGCTCCAGGTAGTGTCGCCATGAGTGTGGCCGGGGGTCAGATGCGCCACCAGGATCATACCGCCCAGCGTCACCTGATCGCCGTCGTGAAGAACGCGATCGATGGGATGCGGCTTGCCGCCGGGCTTCATGTTCTGGAGCGCGGGAACGTCCTCGGCCATGGCCATCACCTTGGCGCCGGTGAGTTCCTTCACCATGGCGTCGCCCTCCTGATGGTCGGCATGGGCGTGGCTGCCCAGAAGGATCTTCGTATCGGAGAATTTGAAGCCCAGATCTTCAATGGATTTGCGAATCACCGGGACGTTGACTTCGTAGGTGCTGTCGATCAGGATGTTGCCCGCGGGCGTCACCACCAGGAAGGAACCCAGCGTTTCGGTGCCCACGTAGTACATGTTGCCGATGATTTTGTGCGGCGGAAACTGCTTGGTCTGCTGCTCCTTGGTTCCGATGTTCCTGTTGAACAATTCCCGAGTGGTCCAAACCTTGGTCTGCGCCCAGACAAGCGTGGCGCTGAGCGTAACGCTACATAGAGCGGCGGCGGTCTGAGAGGTCAACTTGAGCGTGTGCAGTCGCATGGGCACAGAATATCACGCGCGGCGTAGCAGGCGCCGCGCCGGCGGAAGGCCGCTACTTCTGCCGCGGCAGCTACTTCTTAAAGATCGCGTGTTTCATGTCCGGCCAGAACTCCAGCAGGACATTAAACGCGCTGTCGCTGATCATCTGGACGGCGAATTTTTCCGCCGTCTCGCCGGCGTTCCGCTCGGTGGCCGGATAGTACAGGGTCGAGACTCCCGCGGCAACGCCGTTCCCGACGATCTCCGAGTAGTTGAACCGATTCGTGCCCCTGTCCGTGCGAGTGATCACAACGCGGCTCAGAGCGTAGCCAATGCGCTTTCGTTTCAGCCCGGTCCCCATCCGGAAATAGCGCGGATCCTCGTGCAGCAAGGCAGGGAAGATTGCCTCCGTGAGGTAGTTGCCGACTACCTGGTCCCCATACGCCGCTCCGAAGCGCTTGCCATACGCCGCGCCACCCTGGCCCCATGTCGGAAAGTCGTCCTGCCATTGAGCGATTCCCGAATAGAAGCCCGCCAGCACGACGGTGAATGGGTCGGTTGTGTCTTTGGTTGCAAGATTGAATTTCTGTCGAACCGTGAGCGGTTCTTCCAAGCGGGCGTTTTGCGGGACGTTTTTTATATTCGGGACGGTCTTGTTATTGGGAATGATGCCGAAAATGCGGCCCTCCGGCTCGTCGTCGGCCGCTTGCGGCGCTTCCTGGGCGCCGGCTTCCGGCGTGGTGGCGCCCGGCGCGACAGCTTCTTGCCCGATGAGGAGCGAGGCTCCGCCAATCAGGATCCACAGCACTGAAATTTTCACGCAGGAACCACCGTCAACGAGATCCGCCTATCAACCTATGAACGTCTTCCATTTATTAACGTCTTCCATGGCTTTCGGTTTACAATTTTCTTCGGCAGCAACAAGGGGAACCTTCAAGGTGGCCATTCGGCACAGAGCGGAGACTATTATTAGAAAGATGACCAACTACTTACCCTATGACGATAGCACGCAACTGGCCCGCACGATCGACAGGTACCCCCTTAGCTTCACGCGCAATCCATCCGCGCCACTGATTCGGCGTCCGATGACCCTGACCGAGAGGACTGGTCCGACGGGTCTGGTTCGCAGGCTGAATGCCGGTCCTCTGGATCTATCGCGCGCCGCCCCCGACGGACCGCAGGCCGTGGGGCAGCTCATTTCCGTCTTCGGGCGCGTCACCGATGAAGACGGCTCGCCGATTGTAGATGCGGTGGTCGAGCTGTGGCAGGCGAATTCCGCCGGCAGGTACATTCACGAGATGGATCGCACCAACGCGCCGGTCGATCCCAATTTCACGGGGCAGGGAAGGCTGGTCACCGATGCAGAAGGCGAATTCAAGTTTTTCTCCATCAAGCCCGGCGCGTATCCGGTGCTCGAATCGGGCTGGTGGTGGCGTCCGCCGCACATTCATTTCTCGATTCTGGGGCCGAGCTGGATGAACCGTTTCGTGACGCAGATCTTCTTCCCGGGCGAGCCGCTGAATGAAACCGATCTCCTGCTCAATGCGGCCCATGACGCGGAAGTCCGCGAACGTTTGATTTTTAAATTCGACTCCACCAGTATGGGCGCGGTGAACGCCATCAGCTTCCGGCAGGATTTCGTGCTGCGCGGACACAAGCAGACGCCGCCGCTCGATTGAGGCATGAGCTTAGACATGATCACCTCGCCTTTCGGAACCATCGGTCCTTACTTCCCTTACGATTTCGTCGACGGCTGTGAAGACCTGACGCAGTGCGACGGCCACACCGCGCGAGGCTGTCACATTCTGATCGGCGGGCGAGTCCTCGAAGAAGGCAATCGCCCTACCCGCAACATCGTCGTTGAAATCTGGCAGCCCGATGCCAACGGCATCTTCCGCCATCCGCTCGATCCGCGCTGCGCCCAAGCCGATCCCGGGTTCAGCGGCTGGGGCCGCGCCCGCACGGATGCGCAGGGCAACTACCGCTTCCGCACCGTGCTTCCCGGGAGCTACACCGGTGAGGACGGCGCGCCGCGCTGCCCGCACATCAACGCGATGATCCTGGGCATTGGGCTGACTCACCGCCTGGTCACCACGATTTTCTTCGCGGATTCACCGGACACCATCGCCGATCCGGTGCTGAACTGCGTCCCCGAGGCGGCTCGGCCGCGGCTGTTCGCTGAGCGCTGTCCATCGCTGGATGCGGACGGTCTTTCGGCGTATCGCTTTGACTTGATTTTGCGGGGCGAAAACGAGACGCCGTTCTTCTTGGATTAGAATCGGATTATGCAGTTGCACGTCGCATTGCCGGAACCAACCGAGATCGTCGTGCGCAATGGGGGGAGGTTCTCCGATAAGGCGTACCTCAAGTTCTGCGAGGCCAATCCCGATCTGCGTGTCGAGCGCAACGCGGAAGGAGAGATCATTATCGTGCCTCCAGCAGGCCTTGAATCGGATGATCGCAACGCCGAAGTTGTCGCTCAGCTGCGAATCTGGGCGAAGAAGGATGGACGCGGGCGCGCTTCGGGTCCGACTGCACAGTTCTTCCTGCCCGATGGCTCGGCGTTGTCTCCGGATGCCGCCTGGGTCTCAAACGAATCGGGGAAACGAATGTCCGAGCGCGAACGCAAAGGTTTCCCGTATGTGTGTCCCGAGTTCGTTATCGAGGTGCTTTCGCCCAGCGACCGGCTCAAGAAAACGCAGCAAAAGATGGAGCGGTGGATCGCCAACGGAGCGCAGCTCGCATGGCTGATCGACGGCGATGCCGAGACGGTCTACATCTATCAAAAAGACAAGCCTGTCGAAATCCGCCGAGGCATTGTGAGGCTGGCGGGCAAGGGCCCGGTCAAGGGTTTCACTCTTCAGTTGCGCACCATCTGGGATGGGCTTAAGTAACGGCATCGCTCCAGCGCTCGGGCGCTGATATACTTGCGTTCTATGCGATTCACCCGGACCCTGCTCGTGGCGGCCGCGATAACGCCGTCCCTCTTCGCTCAAGCCAAAAAAGACAACGGCGCGGACTGGCCGATGTTCAATCGCGACCTTGCCGGCACGCGCTATTCGCCGCTCACCCAGATCAACACCGCCAACGTCCAAAGGCTCACCAAGGCCTGGACCTACCGCTTCAACCGTGAAGGCAAGCAGATTCGCGGCGACAGCCCCAGCGAGCTGTACCAGGAGATCACGCCCATCGTCGTCAACGACGTGATGTACCTGCCTGCGGGCGATCGCGTGGTCGCGCTGGAACCGGAGACGGGCAAGGAGCTGTGGACCTACGAAGTCCAGGGCGCGCTCGCGTCCTTCCGCGGCGTGGCTTACTGGCATGGCGATCGCAACAATCCCCCGCGCATCATCTTCACCACCGGACACAAGATGATGGCGCTGAATGCGAAGACCGGCAAAATCGATCCCGGCTTCGGCAAGGAGGGCTCGGTGGAGCTGACCGTGCCCTACGACGGCGCGCCCACCATCTACAAGAACATGCTCTTGATCGGGACCAATTTCTACGGCCCCGGCGGCCGGCACGTCGCTCCGCAGCTCGATCTAGCCGTGGGCCAGATTCCCGAGTCGCACGGCTACGACGTCCGCACCGGCAAAGAGCTGTGGACTTTCCACACCTTTCCTAAGCCCGGCGAACCGGGCCACGAAACTTGGGGCAAGGATTTCGAGGGCAACGACAGTTCGCAAAATCGCACCGGCAACAACGTCTGGGCCTTCGCCCTGACCGTCGACGAAGAGCACGGCATCGTCTACGAACCCGTCAGCGGCCCCGGCGCGAATTATTACGGCGGCGACCGCCCCGGAGCGAATCTTTTTGGGAACACTACGGTCGCGCTGGACGTGGAAACCGGAAAGATGAAGTGGTATTTCCAGAACGTCCGGCATGAGCTGTGGGATTACAATCTGCCGCCGGCTCCCGGGCTGATCGACATCACCGTGAACGGTAAGAAGATTCAGGCTCTGGCGCAGGTGGGCAAGTCGGGCTACATGTACATCCTGGATCGCGTAACCGGCAAGCCGGTGTTCGGCGTGGTCGAAACCCCCGTCGCCAAGAGCGACGTCCCCGGCGAAGTCAGCTTTCCCACGCAGCCGATCCCCGTCAAGCCTCCGCCGATTTCCCGCGTCAGCTTCACCCGCGACGACATCGTCACTGCCGCCGACACCACGCCCGAGCATGCCAAAGCCTGCCAGGATCTCTGGGACCGCTTCGGGGGCCTGTACAACGGCGGCCCGTTCACTCCGTTCCCGTTTCACTCCGAGAACGCCAAACCCGGCATCATCTTCCCCGGCACCACCGGCGGCGCGAATTGGGGAGGCACGGCCACCGATCCCAAGCTCGGCTACATTTTCGTCAATACGCATGACAGTCCGCTGGTGGGTTGGATGGAGAAGAATCCGAAGTACACGCCCGGCAATAAGGACGGCATCGAGCCGTACATTCACACCAGCCCGCAAGGCCTCGGCGGATTTAACGCGCAGGTGCGCGATGCCGGTGGACGCCTGATCGGAAGCTGGCCCTGCTACAAACCACCGTGGGGACGGCTGATTGCCGTGAACGCGAGCACCGGCGATTTCGCCTGGGAAGTTCCGCTGGGCATTACCGAATCGCTGCCGGAGGGCAAGCAGAACACCGGCGTCAGCAATCTCGCGGGTCCCATTGCAACTGCGGGCGGCTTGGTGTTCGTCGGCGCAACCAATGACAACCGCTTCCGCGCGTTCGATTCTAAGACAGGCAAGGAGCTGTGGGTCACCAAGCTCGACTACACCGCGACCGCCGTGCCCATGACGTTTCAAGGGAAGAACGGCAAGCAGTACGTGGCGATTGTCGCAGCCGCGGGAGGTGGAGGCGGGCGCGGCGCCCCGGCGCCGGCGGGGCCGGTTAGCGGGCAGGGCTTGGTGGTGTTCGCGCTGCCGTAGCGGAGGGGGAATAACCTTCCTGTAATGAACGATCAAACGAAGAGCTTTGGCGAGACAGCCAAATCGCTGGCCCGGAATCCACTCGGCATCATCGCGCTGTTCATCGTTCTGGTATACGGATTCGCTTCACTTGTCACCGCCTTTACGGGATCGTTCACCGCCGCGGAGCGGCTTCCTCTCATCTACTTCCTCGTCTGTTTCCCCACGCTCGTTCTCGGCGTATTCGCGTGGCTCGTCAGCAGACACAGTGACAAGCTCTACGCCCCGAGCGATTTTAGGAACGAGGAGAACTATGTGAAGATGCAGATGGCCGTCGTAGCGTCACTGACCGCCGCAACCGCCAAGAGCGACACTCCAGCATCTGAGGCCGAGTTGCACAAGATCGTCGAGGTGGTTCGAGCTGCTGGTCCGGCGGCCCCCAGGCGGCGATGGGTGGAGGAGCCAAATTCTCTGGGTCGATGACCGCCCCGAAAATAATACGTATGAGCGACAAGCCTTCGAAGGTGTGGGCCTCCGCTTTACCTTGGCGTTGTCTACCGACGAGGCTTTCGAGAAGTTATCACAGACCAAGTACGCAGCGATCATTTCGGACATGGGGCGCCGCGAGGGGCCGCGCGAAGGGTATATGCTGCTCGACCGATTGCGGAAGGAGGGTGACCGGACGCCACTGTTTTTCTATGCCTCTTCCAACGCGCCCGAGCATAAACGTGAGACCCGGGAGCATGGAGGGCAAGGTTGCACAAACAACGCCCGAGAGCTCTTCGAGATGGTTACCAGAGCTGTCATTGGGAGGCAAGTGGCATAATGGCAACTCGTCCAAAGTTCCCGCCGACGCTATCACCCGAGGCAGAATGAAGTCATGAGCGGGATCCAGTCTATTACCGATGAGAAAGGCCGCAAGGTAGGGGTTCTGATCGACCTGAAAAAACACGGGGCCATCTGGGAGGACATTTGGGATCGTTTCGTGTCTGAATCGCGCAGGAAGGAAAAGGGCATTCCCTACGAACAAGACCGGGCAGCCGGTCTGAAGCGCACGCACCCACCATGGTTAAAATGCTCGCCGAGCCGGGTGGATTGGAAGCTTTGCTGGCGCCTCAAATGAATAAATGGAATGATAGTGAACAAGAGGTCGCATGGCCGCACACGAGAAAATCGACTGGTCAGAATGCCCGTTAGTCGATGTTAAGCCGGGAGTTCAAAGCGGCGCTCCGGTGCTGCACGGGACAAGGATGCCGGTCGACGCGATTGTCGATAACTTCGACTACGGCGTAAGCGTCTCCGAAATCGCCGAGCAGTTCGAATTGCCGCCTGATCGCGTCGAGGCGATTGTGGCTTACGCCAAGAGTCACCGCTTTGCGAATCCTGTTTGATAAGAACGTTCCTATCGGTGTGCGTCGGTTCCTGTCAGGGCATGAGGTGCGCACATTCGTCGAAATGCAGTGGCACCCACAGCTTGAGAACGGCGAGCTCCTCAAAGCCGGTGAGGAAGAGGAATTCGACGTACTGGTTACGTCCGATCAAAACATCAGGTATCGACAAAACCTGACAGGCCGTAAGCTCGCGTTGGTTGTGCTCGGCTCAAATATCTGGCCCATCGTGCGGGACCACGGCGCGACGATAGCAGCCACAGTCGATTCGGCGACACCTGGAAGCTACGACTTCATCGAAATGCCACTGCCGCCGAAGCGCCGGAAGATCGACAGTTGAACGATGACGCCGAGGCTGTCGATCTGATCGACTACCACTAAACTTGAAGGAGGAAACGCCGATGCCCATGAAGAATCCGCCGCATCCCGGCCTGTCTGTCCGGCTCAATTGCCTGGAACCGTTTGGTCTGTCCGTCACGGAAGGGGCGAAGGCGCTGGGCGTCAGCCGAACCACTCTTTCGCGCCTCACTAACGGCCAAGCCGGTGTGTCTCCTGAAATGGCCATCCGCCTCGCCAAGGCTTTCGGAGCTACGCCCGACATATGGATACGAATGCAGGCGGCCTACGATCTGGCGCAGGCTCGCCAGCATGAGAACGAAATCAAAGTAAAGCTTTACCAGCCACAGCCGGCGGCGTGAGTGCCGGCCTACGGGCGAGCCTCGGCAGGCGGATGAAATCGCCTCACGCGGACTTCGCCCTCGCGCTTGCGGGTTTGCGCAATGTCGTAAGAGGCCTGCATGCGCATGAGCGTGTCCATCTTCACGCCGAAAGCTTTTTCGATGCGCAGCGCCATCTCGCCGGACAGGCCGGCCTTGCCGTTGAGCAAGCTGGATAGGGCGGGTCGGGAAACCCGAAGCACCTCCGCCGCTCCCGTGACCGATAGCCCTGCGGGGTCGAGAATCTCCGTCCGAATGAAATCGCCGGGGTGGGGTGGGTTCTTCATGGGCATGGTATTTGCTCCCTGTGCTCAGTGGTAATCTTCTAAATTCACGTCGCGGATTTCGCGCTCGGCGGTGTCGATATGAAACGTCAAGCGGCGGTCGCGAGTAACGCTGAGGCTCGATGTGCCTTTAGCGGTCACCCGTGAGCCCGTGCGCCTAATCACCACTCAGGGCAATCCAAACGCCACAATATCCGTGCCCGCTGCGATCGCGACGTACTGCTTGTTATCGAACATATACGTCATCGGCGACGCCTTCCAAGTCTGGTTGGTCGGGAACTGCCACAGGATCTTGCCGTTCACCGCGTCCACGGCCATAAACGAGCCGCTGTTTTCGCCGAAGAAGACCAGCCCCGATGCGGTCGAGAGCACTCCCGCCGAGGCCGTGGCCGGCGTCGTCACTTGCGGGACCTCCCAGGCGATCTCGCCAGTTTGAATATTGATCGCGCGGAGAAATTTCTCGAAGCTCTCGCCCGGAGCCGGCCGAGCCGCGCCGCCCATATAGCTCCTGCCCGCGACCCATTCGCCGTGGGCTGACGAGAAGACGTTGCACCGCTCCAGCGCATTGAAGTAGAACAAACCGGTCGCGGGGTTGAAGGAGCTCGAAAACCAGTTCGCGCCGCCCTGGAAGCCGGGGCAGACGTAGGTGTCGCCGTTGGCCTGCTTCGGCAGCTCTTTCAAGATAGGCCGCCCGTCCGCGCCGATCCCCTCGGCCCAATTCAGCTTCTTCAGGAACGGCTTCCCCAGCAGCAGCTTTCCATTCGTCCGGTCCAGCACGTAGAAGAAACCGTTGCGATTCGCCTCCATCAGCAGCTTGCGCGGCTGGCCTTGCCAGTTCGTATCGGCCAGCAAAGGAGGCTCCTGCGCATCCCAGTCATGCACGTCGTGCGGCGTGAACTGGAAATACCACTTGAGCTTGCCGGTCTTCGGGTCCAGCGCGAGAATCGAATCCGTGTATAGGTTGTCACCCTGCCGCTCGTCGCCGGTGTAATCCGGGCCCGGATTGCCGACTGGCCAGTACAGCGTGTCGAGTCCCGCATCGTAGGTTCCGGTCATCCACGTAGCGCCGGAGCGGTGCTCGACATCTTTGCCCTTCCATGTTTCCGAGCCCGGCTCGCCCGGCAGCGGCACGGTCCAGAAGCGCCACACCTCGTGGCCGGTGGATTGATCGAAGGCCGCCACGAAGCCGCGCACGCCCTCATCGCCGCCAGCGGTTCCCGAAATTACCAGGCTCCCGACGGTGAGTGGTGCGGACGTCCCGTTGTAGTTCTGATGCCAGTCCGCCATCTCGGTTTCCCAGAGAAGCTCGCCGTTGAAGCGATTGAGCGCGATCATGTGGGCGTTGTCGGTGAGCATGAAGATGCGGTCGCCCGCCTGCGCCACGCCACGATTGAATCCAGCAGCCGCGTTTCCGCCAAGGCCCTGCGTGCGAGCCCGGTTGTAGCGCCACAGCATGCGGCCGCTTCCGGCGTCGAGCGCCCAACATTCGTTGGCCATCGAGACGTACATGATGCCTTCTACCACCAGCGGCGTGTTCTCGATCGTCCGGGCGTTCGGAATCGGAAAGATCCACTTGGCCCCGAGCCGCGCGACGTTGGTCTTGTCGATGGCAGTGAGCTTCGAATAACGATTGCCGCTGGGGTCGCCGTTGTAGGTGGGCCAGTCCACCTGCGAGGTCACGACGCGGAAGGCTCCGCCTTCTTTTCGCAAGAGCGTAATGCGGCCGTCCCCTGAGCGGATCTGCAAATCGGCCATGCCTTCACCGACCACCTGCCCCTCAATCGACCGGCCATCCGTGGTCTGCACCGTCCGCCGAGCCACCGGAAGGGGCTGGACCGGCGCCTGGGCCCAGGCCGCCACGGTAAAACCCGCCACGGTAAAACCCGCCACGGCTAAGCAAAAAAGCGGAAGCTTTCGCATGGGGCAAGTGTATCAACATACAATAGAGGCATGCGGACCAGTAATCCCACCTTCAACGACAAGACCTTCTCCGTCTCCGGTGTGCGCGTCGGCCTCGGCGAAGCCATGACGATCAACGGGACCATCATGAAGACCGTCATCCTGCTCCTGTGCGCCTTGCTCACCGCCGGGTGGAGCTGGAACCGCTTCCTCGCCACGCAGGATCCCGCGGAGATGGGCGGCTACATCGGGATTGGCGCGATCGGCGGTTTTATCGTCGCGCTGGTCACGGTGTTCAAGAAAACCTGGTCGCCGGTAACCGCGCCGCTATACGCGCTGCTCGAAGGCTTGTTCCTAGGCAGCGTGTCCGCGATTTTCGAATTGCGCTACCCCGGCATCGCCATGCAAGCCGTCGCGCTGACCTTCGGCACCTGCTTCTGTATGTTGATGGCCTACCGCTCCGGCCTGATCAAGGTCACACAAAAGTTCACGATGGGAGTGGTCGCGGCAACCGGCGGAATCGCGATCTTCTATTTGGTCACCATGGTCCTCGGCTTCTTCCACGTGCAGGTGCCGATCCTTTACGGAAACAGCAACATCAGCATTATCTTCAGCCTGCTGGTGGTGGGAATCGCGGCGCTCAACCTGGTCCTGGACTTCAACTTCATCGAGCAAGGCGCGGCCCAGGGCGCGCCCCGCTACATGGAATGGTACAGCGCGTTCGGTTTGATGGTCACGCTGGTGTGGCTGTACCTGGAAATGCTGCGCCTGCTGTCGAAAATCCGCAGCCGCCGCTAAGTGGGGCAGGCCCCCGGCCTGCCAGATCGTATCCCCGTTTTTCCGTCTGATGCAGCGCCCCTTGTGCTCCATGTAAAAGTCGTGTAAACTGTTGTCGTTACTAGGATTGTGTGTTCCTTACGGAGAAAGTTCAAGTTGCTATGCGATCCACGCTGATTCCCGCCGCCATCATTCTCATTTTTGCCGCTCAGTTGCCGTCCCAACAGCCCCCCGCCGCAGTCGACTATGCCAAACAGGTGCAGCCGATCTTCAATACCTGCGCGGCTTGTCACATTGGCTCCGCTGCCTCCGCTGGGCTGCATCTGGATACCGCCGCGGGCGCGCTCGCCGGCAGCAATGCAGGCAGGGTCGTCATCCCCGGAAACTCCAAGGGCAGCCTGCTGGTGCAGCGGATTTCCGACACCACCGGCAATCAGATGCCGCCCAGCGACATGCTCTCCAAGGAGCAGATCAAGCTGATCAGCGATTGGGTGGATCAGGGTGCGAAGCCCGATGCGAGCGGCGCCGCCCCGGCTCCGGCCGTCACTCGAAACTTCCCTCCCGCGGTTTCGACCATCGCTTCCGCCGCGATGGAAAAGAACTATTTCGAGGCGTATTGCGTCACCTGTCATAGCGGCCCCTACGCCAAGGCCGGCCTGGAGATCGACAAGCTCGACACCGCCCACGTCGAGAAGGACGCCGAGAAATGGGAGAAGGTCGTTCGTATGCTCCGGTCGGGCATGATGCCCAAGGCCGGGATGCCGCGCCCGGATCAAAAAACATACGAAGCCGTCACCGTGTGGATGGAGAATGAGCTCGACCGCCACAAGGTTGCGCAGTTGCCTCCGCCCGGCCTGCATCGCCTCAATCGCGCCGAATACGCCAACGCCGTGCGGGATCTGCTGGCGATCGAAGTCGATCCGGCGCAGTTCCTGCCCTCCGACGATTCCAACAGCGGCTTCGACAACGTCGCCGGAGGCCTGTCGCTTTCGCCGGCTCTGCTCGAAGGCTATACTTCCGCGGCGGGAAAGATCAGCCGCCTGGCCGTAGGCGATGTGAACACTCCCGTCGAAAAAACCTTCCGCATCCCTGAGGACGCCTCGGAGGATTATCACATTGAAGGCATGCCCTTCGGCACTCGCGGCGGCATGATCGTCAAATACGAGTTTCCCGCCGATGGCGACTATGCCATCAAGATCACGCCCATCAGCAAGGGCAACATGGGCAACACCAATCCCTTCGGCGAGATCCGCGGCGAGAAGCTGGAATTTCTGCTGGACGGCGAGCGCCTGAAGCTGTTCAACTGGGACACCGACCGTGGACCGTTAGCGGTTCCGGGACAGCCGGCGCCAGCGCGTGGCGGACGCGGCGGCGGCGGCGACGGCACCTTCAACTTCGCCTTCAAAGCCACCGCGGGTCTGCACACCGTGGTGGTTACGTTCCTGGCTACCAACTACGCGCCGGGCAACGATCTGGATGAGCACTTCCTGCGCAGCACCATCGAGACCGGCGGTTTGCCCGGGTACAACTTCTTCCCGCACGTCGGCAAGATCCGCATCGACGGTCCCACTAACGCCAAGGGAGCGGGCGACACCGAAGCCCGCCGCAAGATTTTCGTTTGCAAGCCCACCACCGCCGCGCAAGAGACCGCCTGCGCCAAGCAGATCGTCAGCACGCTGGCGCGCCACGCCTACCGCCGTCCGGTGACCGATCAGGATACCGAAACGCTGCTGGGCTTCTACCAGCAGGGCCGGAACGAAGGCGGCAATTTCGATCACGGCATCGAGATGGCTCTGCGCCGCGTCTTGATGGACCCCGAGTTCTATTTCCGCAAAGAAGTTGAGCCCGCCAACGTGGCCCCCGGCAAGACCTACCGCATCACCGATCTCGAATTGGCCTCGCGCCTGTCTTTCTTCCTGTGGTCCAGCATCCCGGACGAAGAGTTGCTGGGGCTGGCTACGCAGAACAAGCTGCATGATCCGGCGGTGCTGGAACAACAGGTGAAGCGCATGCTGGCCGACAAGCGGTCCGATCAGTTGGTGGTCAACTTCGCCGGCCAGTGGCTGAGCCTCCGCGCTTTACCGACCCAGACCCCGGTCACGGCGGAGTTCCCCGATTTCGACGACAACCTGCGCCAGGCCATGCGCAAGGAGACGGAACTGTTCGTCGACAGCATCGTGCATGAGGATCGCCCGGTCACGGACTTGCTGACGGCTAACTACACCTTCTTGAACGAGCGGCTGGCCAAGCATTACGGAATCCCCAACATCTATGGCAGCAATTTCCGCCGCGTGGAGTTGCCGGCTGCTTTCGACATGCGCCGCGGCTTGCTCGGCAAGGGCTCGCTGATGACCATCTCTTCCAAGCCCAGCGGGACCATGCCGCCCATCCGCGGCAAAACGGTGATGCAGGTGTTCCTGGGCGTGGAGCCTCCTCCTCCGCCGCCCAACGTTCCGCCGCTGCCTCCGCAGGCCGGAGTCCTGCACGGCGGCGTCAAGCCCACCATGCGCCAGCAGATGGAGCTGCATCGCGCCAATGAGCCGTGCTCGACCTGCCACAAGATCATGGACCCGATCGGGCTCTCGCTCGAGAATTTCGACGCCGTGGGCGCCTGGCGCACAAGCGACGACGGAGCCGCCATCGAAGCCCAGGGAGTGCTGGTCGACGGCACCCAGCTCGACGGCGTGGCCGGGCTGCGCGCGGCTTTGGTCAAGTATTCGCCCCAGTTTGTTCGCGTGATCGCGGAGAAGCTGATGATCTACGGGCTGGGCCGCGGAACCGAGTATTTCGATATGCCTCTGGTCCGCTCTATCGTGCACGACGCCGAGAAGAATAATTACAAGTTCTCGTCGCTGGTGCTGGGAGTGGTCAAGAGCGAGCCGTTCCAGATGAATCAGAAACTGATCAGCGAGGGCGGCCAGGAAAACAAGCAGCGCGCTTCCCGGTAGGTGTAACCGTTTGCCGGTCGGCGCAGTTTATATATTGAGAGGTTTTATAAAGGAGAGCGGAAACAATGTTCATCACCAAAAAGCACATACCCAGGCGGACGTTTCTGCGTGGCGCGGGCGTTACGCTGGCACTGCCGTTTTTGGATTCAATGATTCCGGCGCAGACGCCGCTGAGCAAGACCGCGGCGGTTCGCCCCACCCGGTTCATGGGCATCTTCGTGCCGCACGGCATGGCGCCGGGATATTGGATTCCCCCAAGCTCCCAGCTGGAGTCCGGCAAGATGCTGACCATCATGGAGCCCCTCGACAAGGTGGTGGACGCCGGCGGCAAACTGGTGCATGAGTCGTTCCTGGATCAAACCGTGATTCTCAGCGGAATGTGGACTAAATCGGCCGAGCCGCCTCCGGGCGTCACCGGCGCGGATCACTGGGTCGCCGCCGCGTTTTTGTCCGCCAAGAAGCCCAAGAAGGCCACGGGTGCGGACATTATGGATGGCATCACCATCGACCAGCTCATCGCCCGGAAAATCGGCCAGGATTCGCTGGTCCCCTCGCTCCAGATGGCCATCGAGGATCCCGGCGCCAATTCCAGCAACTGCGGCGAAGGCTATAGCTGCGCCTACACCAACTCCATCTCCTGGGCCCCGCCGGCGATTGAGTCCAAGGACTATGTGCCAGGGTCGTCGAACCAGCCTCTCCCGATGGAGCTGAACCCGCAGATCGTCTTCGAGAAGCTCTTCGGCGACGTGCAGGCCAAGACTCCGGAGGAGCGCGCCGCGCGCCGCGAGGAGGACCGCAGCATTCTGGATTCGGTGACCCAGAGCCTGGCCCGCTTCAAGAAGGATCTCCCCGGCAACGATCGCCATAAAGTCGACGAGTTCACCGAGGATATTCGCGAAATCGAGCGCCGCCTGGACAACGCCAAGAAATCCAGCGGCGTCGCCACCGGCGAAAATGTAGTTGTCCCCGCCGGCATTCCCGAATCTTTCGACGAGCACATCAAGCTGCACTTCGACCTGATCGCGCTGGGCTGGCGCAACGACACCACCCGCGTGGCCACCATGCTATACGCCCGCGACCTCACCGGACGCAACTTCCCGGCCAGCGGCACCAATAGCAGCTTCCACGGCGCATCGCACCACGCCGAGAATCCCGACCGGATCAAGGATTACTCCAAGATCGGCCGCTATCACGTCCAGTGCCTGGCCTATTTCCTGGATAAATTGAAGAACACTCCCGACGGCGACGGCAATCTGCTGGACCATTCGCTCACCCTGTACGGAACCAACATGGGCGATTCCAACCAGCACCTGCACTACGACGTGCCCCATATTCTGGCCGGCGGAGCCTCGGGCGGGCTCAAGGGCGGACGCCACTTGGCGTTCCCCACCAAAACCGTCACCACCGGTAATCTGCTGCTGAGCATTTTGGATCTGTACGGAATTCATCAGGAGTCCATCGGTGACAGCACCGGCCGGCTCGCTGGTCTGGTCTAATCGTTTATTTGAACGCAATTCGCGAAACGGAGACAACGAAAAATGCGCGTTCGTTACATCATCGCAGCGTGTGGAGTGGTTCTGATCGCCTCGCTTGCGGCGTTTAGCGCGTCGAATACTCAAGCGGGCAGCTCCCTGGCCGACGCGGCCCAGAAGGGCGATAAGGCGGCGGTTCGCGCCCTCATCCAGCAGAAGGCCGACGTCAACGTGGCCCAAGCCGACGGCGCCACCGCCATCCAATGGGCGGCATACCGCAACGACCTGGACATCGCGGATCTTCTCATCGCCGCGGGAGCCAATGTCAAGACTCCCAATCGCGACGGCTTCACTCCCCTGGTCCTGGCCTCGATCAACGGCAGTGGACCGATGATCGGCAAGCTGCTGACCGCCGGGGCCGACCCCAATGAGCGCGATCCCAATCAGGAGACGCCCATCATGTTCGCCTCGCGCAACGGCAGCGTGGACGCGATCGAGGTTCTGGTCGACCACAAGGCCGACGTAAACGCGAAGGAGAAGCTGCGCGGCACTACCGCTCTGATGTGGGCGGCCGAGCAGGTCCATCCGGAAGCCGTCAAAGCTCTGGTCGCGGCCGGAGCCGACATTTCGGCGGCTACGAACAACGATACCAAAGGCGCTCGCGCGTACCTGGCTCCGTCGGTGGCCGCGCGCAGGAATTCGGCGCAAGGCGCGGGCGGCTTGGGTCAGCAGGGCGGGGGCCGGGGGCGCGGCGCACCCGCTGGGCAAGCTTCCGTGGACGCGCCGGCAGGCGCGGCCCCAGCCCCCGGTGGCGCCGGTCGTGGAGGACGCGGACGCGGACGGGCCGGAGCTCCCGCCGCTGCCGGCGCTGACGGTGAAGTGGACGTGCAAGCCCTCGACGACGCCGCTGCGGCGGCTTCCTTCGGACGCGGAAACGACGCCGACGGCGGCGGTCTGACCCCGCTGGTGTTCGCGGCCCGGCAGGATTGCCTGGAATGCGCCAAAGTTCTGTTGGACGCGGGCGCCAACGTCAATCAGGTGACCCATTATGGCTGGACCGCGCTGCTCACGGCCACCCAGAACCGGCACTACAAGCTGGCCTCCTATCTGCTCGAGAAAGGCGCCAATCCCAACATCTCCAACAACGGCGGCTGGAGTCCTCTGTACATCGCCACCGACAACCGCAACATCGAAGGCGGCGATTATCCCGCCCGCAAGCCCGACATGGATCACCTGATTTTCATTAAGGCGCTCCTCGACAGGGGCGCCAACGTCAACGTGCGCGTCTGCGGTATCAAATCGACGCCGACCGCCTGCACCGGCGATTCCACCGAAACCCGCACTAATTTCACGATGCAGTGGTTGCAGGAAGACGGCGCAACGCCCTTCCTGCGCGCCTCCCAATCCGGCGACGTGGAGCTGATGAAGCTCTTGCTGGCCCACGGCGCCGATCCGAAGATCATGACCTCCCACAAGGTATCGGCCTTGGAAGTCGCCTCCGGAATCGCCTGGGTCGAGGGCGTCACCTATGAATGGTCGCCGGAGCAAAATCTAGAGGCGGTGAAGATGATTCTGGATCTTGGCGTCGATCCCAACAACCAGGACGAGGACGGACGCACGGCTCTGCACGGCGCGGCTCACAAGGGCCGCAACGCGGTGGTTCAAGTTCTGGTGGACCATGGGGCCAAGCTCGATCTGCACGACTTCGGCAGCCGCGATACGGTCAACGGCGACATGAAGGGCATAACCTGGCTTCCGCTGGCCTACGCGCAGGGTCTGGTTCGCGTGGGCGTCCAGTCCGCTATCGCTCATCCCGAGACCGCGGCGTACATCAAGAAGCTGATGGCCGAAAAGGGCCTGGAAATTCCCCCGGACATCACCTCCTCGATCTGCCTGACCAAGGGGCTCAAGGGTTGCCAGTAAGAGTGGGGCAGGTCTTCGACCTGCCTACTTACTTCCTTGCCCGCGCACTTCGTCTTCGAGCGCACCCAGTTCCGCGCTGCGATATTCGACTTGGTGAGTGATTTTGCCGTTGGCTCCCGTTAGCGCATGTAGGACCAGCGTGCGGACTGAGGTGGCGCGGCCCTCGCCCCATTCCGTGTAGAGCTTCAGGTGTCCCAGCGAGACCGCCAGGCCGACGTTCCGGTCGGACGGAAGAATACTCTCCGGAGTCGCCCTGTCTTGGTCCAGATAGCTCTTTCGCTCTTCCTGCAACGAATCGTCTTCCCACACGGCCCGTTGCCCGGTCGGCTCGCCGTAGGCGCTCTTCAGAAGCGGTTCGACGGCGTGATAGTCCGCAATGCAATCGTTCAGGTCGTCGTGCTCCGCGTTCAGAAGGTATTTCGCCCTCACCAGTTTGTCTTTCGCGAAAATGTAGACCACGCTGGTATCCAGAGTGGCGCCATCCAGGACGGCCAGTTTCATCGAATCGTAGCGCACGATCGTCTCGCCATTGCTTTCGCTGACTTCACTTGGGCGGTTCGATTCCGCCTTCAGCACCTGAGCTTTCGTCATTCCCCAGGTGGTCTCGCGAAAGTCCATATGCGGCTGCGCCGAGCTCGGGAGCGACGCGAGTCCGATGACCGCCAGCAGGTGCGCGCGAAGTTTCATTCGTTCAACTTCCAGTATAAGCGGCAGTATAAGCGGCGGAAGCTGCCCCGATTGTATTCCTCCGCCGATCGTGGTATTGATTATCAAGGTCTGGACTTCAGATCCAAAGGAGAACCTGCCCGATGAAACTGTCCCGTCTGTTCACGCTCGTCCTGTTCGTTTCCATTTGCGCTCTGGCCGTCGCGGCGCCGGCGACCACCGGCATGACCATGGGGAAAGCGGATGTGAAATCCGCCGGACCGCTGGCCTTTGGCCCCGATGGAATCCTGTTCGTCGGCGATTCGCTGGGCGCGCAGATTGTCGCCATTGACACTGGCGACACCAAGGCCGCCTCGGCCGCTTCTGTCAACGTCCAGGGCATCGACGCCAAGATCGCCGCCGCGCTGGGCACCACCGCCGACCAGATCTCGATTCGCGACCTGGCCACCAATCCGGTTTCCAAGAACGTTTATATCTCCGTCAGCCGCGGCAAGGGCGCCGACGCCATGGCCGTGCTCCTGAAGCTCGACTCCGCCGGCAAGCTCTCCGAGGTCAAGCTGGACAATGTGAAGTATTCCGCCGCGAAGCTGCCCAATCCTCCCACGCAGAGCAATCAGAAAACCAACACCATCACCGAAGTCCGCTATGTCGATGGCAAGGTGCTGGTCGCCGGGTTGTCGAATGAGGAGTTCTCTTCGAACATGAAGGTGATCGCCTTCCCGTTCGCGGATGCCGATCGCGGCGCGCTCATCGAGATGTATCACGGGTCGCATGGCCGGTACGAAACCAACTCCCCGATCCGCACTTTCGTGCCCTACACCATCGCCAACCAGAAGTACATTCTGGCCGCTTACACCTGCACCCCGCTGGTGAAGATCCCGGTCAGCGAGCTCAAGAGCGGCGCTAAGATCCAGGGCACCACCATCGCCGAGATGGGCGCGGGCAACGTTCCCCTCGACATGGTCGCGTATAAGAAGGATGGCCACGAGTACATCCTGATGGCCAACTCCACGCATGGCGTGACCAAGGTGGATGCTTCGCATCTGGAGACCTACAAAGCCATCACCGCGCCGACCGACGTCACCGGCGTGCCGTTTAAGACCATCGACGACTGGAAAAACGTCAAACACCTGCAAGCCTACGACGACAAGCAGGCTCTGGTGCTGAGCGATAACGGCAAGAGCGGTCTGGATCTGCGCACCGTCGCGCTGCCGTAGTTGCGAACCAATGCTTCCGAACCGCGCGCGTCAGCAAGCGGCCTAGCAAAACTCGCGCTCGCCGCGCTGCTCCTGCCTTGCGCAGGGGCTGCGGCGAGCGTTTCCATTCAGTTCGACAACGGCGCGTTCCACGTGACCGGCTGGACGGCAGCGTCCGAGCCCGCTGCCGGCTGGGCTTCCGTCTTCACCGTCTCGACCGGCCCCGATGTTCCCCCATTGTTTGGTTCCTATTCCATCGAAAAGGGCGCTCTGACGTTCCGCCCCCGGTTTCCGCTCGCTCCCGGCGTCACCTATTACGCCGTTCTCCACGTCGCCGGAGGCCCGGACGTCAAAGCCGTATTCCATGGTCCGGAACCCGCCGCCGCCCCGCCCACCCACGTCGTCGCGATGTTTCCTTCCGCCGCGACCCTCCCCAGCAACCAGCTCAAGCTCTATCTCGTCTTCTCCGCGCCCATGCAGAGCGGAGACGTCTGGCCCAAGATCCATCTCATTGACCAGAACGGCAAACCCTCCGTTCTCCCCTTCGTCGAACTGCCTCAGGAACTCTGGAACCCCGATCACACCCGCCTCACCCTCCTGTTCGACCCTGGACGCATTAAGCGCGGCGTCAGGCCCAATGTGGATATGGGGCCGGTGCTGGAGGAAGGGAAGCGCTACACGCTGGTCATCGACCGCGAGCTAAAGGACGGGCACGGCGTCGCGCTCGAAGCCGCTTTTCGGCACGAATTTACCGCTGGTCCGGCCGAGCGCCGCGGCATCGACCTCAACCAATGGAAAATCACCGCGCCCGCTGCGGCGACGGTCAATCCTCTGGTGATCGATTTCGACCGGCCGCTCGACTACGCTCTGCTTCAGGATGTCTTTCAAATTCCAGGAGTCGCCGGCTCCGTCAGCCTCGGCCCTGGAGAAACCCAGTGGCGCTTTCAGCCGTCCCAGCGCTGGAAAGTGGGCGAGTACAGCCTGATCGTCGATATGGCGCTCGAGGACCTGGCCGGAAACCGCATCGGCCGCCCTTTTGACGTGGACACTCTGGTTAGCCCCGCCGAGCGCATCACCAAGCCAACCACCTCGCTGACCTTCCGGGTTCCCTAGCGCCTTAGTACGCACCAGTACTGCGGTCGCCGCCGGTAGGGGGCATATATCATTGGACTAAGATCAGATCCTAAGTGTTTGAAAATGAATGTTTGCCTATAATGAATCATGGCAGCACTGCATAGAGCGAAGCGTTTCCCGCTCCAGGCGAGAATGTGGGCGGATTCCATCCGGGCGAACACGGCAGCTCAAGACCTGATCGAGTATGCGCTCATGGCCGGTTTTGTTGCGGTCGCGGCTGGAGCGCTCATGCCCGGCGTGGCGACAAACATCAGCCGGATTTTCTCCCAGGTCAGTTCCGTCCTGTTCAATTCCAAGAATCAGGGAAGTTGATTCTGGACGCCGGGCGCGCCGGATTCGCTAAACTATAGGTTTGACTGAAATCGAACAGCGCCGCCGCGGCGTTTCCCAGCAGCTCGCCTCCCATCAGGTCGATGCGCTGATCGTATCCTCCGCCGCGAACGTCCGTTATCTCTCCGGCTACGCGGGCTCCAACGGGTTGATGCTGATCACGCCCGGCGAGGCGCACTTCTTTACCGATCCCCGCTACGCGGCGGAGATTGCCAATACCATTACCTGTAAGACGCACGTCGCCAAAGGACCCTTGATGCTGGCCGCGGCCTCGATCGTTCAGCGTAAAGGGCTCAGGAAAATAGGATTCGAGCCCGCGTGGATGAATCTGGAGCAATACGGCAGCCTCAGGAAAGCCTTGCCGCGGGGCGCTTCGCTGCATTCCGTCGCCAGCCTGGTCGAGGAGATGCGCGCGGTGAAGTCGCCCACCGAGATCGCCTTGATTCGCCGCAGCGTCCTGGCCAATTCCGAGGCCTTCGCGCGTACTTTGAAGCGGGTGCGCGTGGGCTTGCCTGAATTGGAGATCGCCGCCGAACTGGAGTTCCAGATGAAAGCGCTGGGCTGCGAACGGACTGCTTTCGACACCATCGTGGCCGTCGGAGAACGGTCCGCACTGCCTCACGCCCACCCTACCGCGCGGCGGCTCCAGGCGAATGAACTATTATTAATAGACATGGGCGCAACCCTGGACGGCTATACCAGCGACATGACCCGAGTGGCTTACACCGGCACGCCGCCCAAGCGCATTCGCGAGCTGTACCGCGCGGTTCTCGAAGCCCAATTAGCCGGGCTCAATGCCGTCCGTCCGGGAGTCGTCGTCAACAAGGTGGACGCGGCTTGCCGCGCCGTGCTGAAGGTTCACAACCTGGATAAGGAATTCGTCCATTCCACCGGCCACGGCCTGGGTCTGGAGATTCACGAAACGCCGAAAATCGGCAAGAAGGAAAAGACGCAAAAGAATCAAGCCAAAAAGGATCCAGTAGTTTTGCGCGCCGGCATGGTCATTACGATCGAGCCGGGCGCGTATATCCAGGGGCTCGGCGGCGTGCGCATCGAAGACACCGTTCTGGTGACCGAGCGGGGCTGCGAAGTGCTTACGCCGACTTCCAAGGAGTTCGTCAACCTGTAAATGACCAACGAAGAAATCAAGGAACTGCTGCGAATCTTCAACGAAAGCGGGGTGGGAGAATTGGAGTTGCAGCGGGGCAAGGACCGGCTGCGGATTCGCCGCGCGGGTGAATCCGCGGCGGGCGGTTTCCACTCGCCGGCGCCGGCGCCCAATGTCGCGGCTCCCGCGACACCCCCCGTTGCGGAAGCCGCCAAGGCTCCCGAGGCGGATTCCAGTCATGTCCTGGTAAAGTCGCCGATTGTGGGGACGTTTTATGAGGGGAGTTCTCCCGGCGTGCCTGCCTTCGTCAAGGTCGGCGACCATGTGGAGGTGGGCCAGGTGCTGTGCATCATCGAGTCCATGAAGCTGATGAATGAAATCGAAGCCGAAGTGGCCGGCGTGATCGCCGCCAAGCTGGTGGAGAACGGCCGCCCGGTGGAGTATGGCGAGGCGTTGTTCGCGATCCTGCCGAGCTAGGCGCCCAAATTACCACTCGAAGCAATGTTCCAAAAAATCCTGATTGCCAACCGCGGGGAAATCGCGCTGCGCGTCATCTGCGCGTGCAAGGATCTGGGCATCCGCACCGTGGCCGTGTATTCGGAGGCCGACCGCCACAGCCTGCATACCCGCTTCGCCGACGAAGCCGTTTGCATCGGCCCGGCCAAGAGTGCGCGCAGTTACCTGGACATCCCCAGCGTGATCAGCGCCGCCGAAATCAGCAATGCCGACGCGGTCCATCCGGGCTACGGCTTCCTCTCTGAAAACTCCGACTTCGCCGAGGTGTGCGAAACCAGCGGGCTGAAGTTCATCGGCCCTGCGCCGGGGGTGATGCGCCTGATGGGCTTGAAGCAGATGGCCCGCGCGGCGATGGAACAGGCCGGCGTGCCGATTCTTCCCGGATCGAAAGGCGCGTTGAAGAGCGTCGAGGAAGCCTCCGGAATCGCGCTCGAAATTGGATATCCGGTGATGCTCAAGGCCTCCGCCGGAGGAGGCGGGCGCGGCATGCGCGAGGTGCGCTCCGAGGAAGCCTTGCAGCCGCTGCTGGCCCAGGCGCAGGCCGAAGCCGCGGCCGCCTTTTCCTGCGGCGACGTGTACATGGAAAAGCTGGTGGAGGATCCGCGGCACATCGAGTTTCAGGTGCTCTGCGACGAGCACGGCAACGTCGAAATTCTGGGCGAGCGCGAATGCTCCATCCAGCGCCGCCATCAGAAGCTGATCGAGGAAGCGCCCTCGGCCGCGGTCAGCCCCGAAATGCGCCGGCGCGTCTCGGAGAAGCTGCGTGAGGCCTTCAAAGCCGTCGGCTACACCAACGCCGGCACGGTGGAGTTCCTGATGGATTCGGACGGCAACCTCCATTTCATCGAGGTCAACGCCCGCATTCAGGTGGAGCATCCGGTCACCGAAATGGTAACGGGCGTCGATTTGGTGACCAGCCAGATCCGCATCGCCGCGGGCGAGCGCCTCGAAGAAATTCTGACCGAGCCGGTCCAGATCCGCGGCCACGCCATCGAGTGCCGCATCAACGCCGAGCATCCGGAAACCTTCGCGCCTTCGCCCGGCCGCATCACCGGCTTGAATCTGCCCGGCGGAGCGGGCATTCGCGTCGACACCGCCGCCTATCACGACGGTGTGATTTCGCCGCACTACGATTCGCTGGTGGCCAAGCTGATCGCGCACGGCTCGGACCGCGCCGAGGCCATCGCGCGCATGCGCCGCGCCCTCGATATGTTCGTGGTGGAGGGGATTTATACCTCGATCCCGCTGCACCGCAAGATTCTCGATCACCCCGACTTCGTCGCCGGCCGCCTAGATACGGGCTTCCTCACGCGCACGGGCCTCGCCGGCGGCGATAAGAAGTAGACAGCGTGGGGCAGGTCTGTGACCTGCCGTCTTCAGGACTGAAGGCTCAGATCGAGACACGCTGCTCGTGCTTGTCGGACCTGCCGCATCCGTAGGATTGCGAAGGTTTTGGAGCAGAATGCACCCCGGCTCCGACGTCGACATTATGGTCGAGTTTGGCCCCGGCGCGAATGCCGGTTGGGAGTTCTTTGAACTTGAGGAAGAGCTCGAGCGCATCCTTGGCCGGAAAGTGGATCTCGGAACCAAACGCTCCTTGAAGCCTTGGGTGCGGCCGAGCGCGCTTCGCGACGCCCTTATCATTTATGCCGCGTGACTCCGCCTACCTCCGCGACGCCTTGCCGCGCCCTCGCATCACGTTTAGGGATTCGTCAATAGCGGCTGTCTTCGAGATGCTTGAGGCGGGCGTCGATGACCTACTCGACGCGACGGAGCTCGGAGCGCCATAGGTCCTTGAGCCCCGCGGCTTCGTTTGTGATGCGCCGGTCGAGGGCATTGTACACGATGCCGATGAGCACGCCATTGAAAATGATGTTGACGATGATGGGCAGGCCGATGGCGAGATAGAGCTGTTCGTTCGACATGTGACAGGGTCCTTTCTTTTATTCTGGCATGTCCTACTCCGCCCCTTGCACCGGCACAAACCCCGCCGTGCTGATCGCGACCCCATCGTACAAAGCAGCAAGCGTCGATAACAGCAGGGCCACCAATTTCATAGCGACGATTCTATCGCAACGTTGCTCAAGAGACCCTTCTGCGGCGGATGAACACCGATGGCGGTGGAGCGGGATTTATACCTCGATCCCTCTGCACCGCAAGATTCTCGATCACCCCGACTTCGTAGCCGGCCGCCTGGATACCGGCTTCCTCGCGCGCACGGGCCTCGCCGGCGGCGACAAGAAGTAGACGACCCCGGAAAGAAGTTCAATTGGCGCTCACTGCGATTGTCACTCCCGCTTGACTGGTTGCGCCACCAACCTGGATGACGACCGGAGCCGCACTTCCCGGAGTTACGCCTGAGGGAACCTGGACGTTGATCTGCAACAGGCCTGCAACTTCTCCTGGCGCGCCGCCCACGTACTGAAGATTGTCCACGGTCAGACCTCCGATAGTTACGCTGACGGGAAGAATCGGCTTGGGCGGCGAATCCGATGCAGGCTTACCATCTGTTCCTGAGGGCGAGGTCTGTCCTTCGCCGGTCGCGTAGAGCGAAACGATGCTGCCGACGGGGGCCGGTGTCGAGGCGGTGTTGATGGTTCCATTTTGATTGACGACCGCGGCTTGCCCTTGGCCTGTCGAGCCCAGCGTGAACAGCCCCGGAGCCGAAGCAACCACCGCCATTGTGGCCGAAGCGGAGGTCTGCCCCTGATACGTCACTGTAGCCAGGGCGCTGGCATCTCCGGTGACTTCGTAGGGCACGATGGCGGCCACCTGGGTCGCGGATGTGTAGATCATGGGCGCGGGGATTCCGTTGAATTGAACGCTCGTGCCCGCGAGCCCTGCATCGTAAAGGCCGTCGCTGCCAACGCTTGCAGACGTGAGTTGCGCCGGGCCGAGCCCGGAACCGGTAATCGTGACGATTTCTCCGGGCGAAATAGCTCCAGAGAGGTTGCTGGCAGCATTGTTGACTCCGGAGATGGAGATGGTAGGGGTAGTGGCAGACGGCGTCAAGAGCCGGATGCGGTTGTTAATCGCGTCCGCGAAGTAGATATTGCCGGTGGGATCCAAAGCAACGCCATTGGGCTGGTCCAATTCGGCGCTAGTTGCTAGGCCGTTGTCTCCGCTGAAACCGGCGGTTCCATTTCCCGCCACAGTGGTTATGATCCCGTTCGAAACCTTGCGGACGCGATTAGAAAGGTCGGTGATATAGAGGTTGCCAGCCGAGTCCATCGCGACGCCCGTCGGGCTCAACTGGGCGCTGGTGGCTGGGCCATTGTCGCCCATCTCTCCACCTCCGCCAGCCACAGTTGTGATTACTCCGTTCGAGACCCTGCGGATGCGCGAGTTGTTCGTATCGACAATGTAAAGGCCACCGGCTGAATCCACGGCGACACCAGCGGGTCGGTATAACTCGGCACTCGTGGCCGGGCCGTTGTCGCCGCTCAAACCGGCGGTCCCGTTCCCCGCAACGGTAGTGATCACTCCGTTCGCGACCTTGCGGACGCGATTGTTGTATGTGTCTGCTATGTAGAGGTTGCCAGCGGAGTCCACGGCGACACCCCCGGGTGTGTAGAGCTGGGCGTTGGTGGCCGGGCCGTTGTCGCCGCCGAAGCCTGCCACCCCATTTCCCGCAACGGTAGTGATCACTCCGTTCGAGACCTTGCGGATGCGCCCGGCATCAGCGATATACAGGTTACCTGCCGGGTCCACGGCGACGCTTTGTGGAGCAAGCAACGCCGCGCTGGTAGCGGGGCCATTGTCGCCACTGAAGCCGAAGCTCCCGTTGCCCGCCACAGTGGCGATCAATCCGTTCGAGACCTTGCGGATGCGCATGTTAACCCGGTCTGCGATGTAGAGGCTGCCGGCGGGGTCCACGGCAACACCCAAGGGATCGTCCAACTCCGCTTGAGTGGCTGGCCCATTGTCGCCGCCGAAGCAACACAACCCCTCTACCACAGTGGTGATAATCCCGTTCGCGACCTTACGGAGGCTGCCAAACTCCTGCGCGATGTACAAATCACCAACAGAGTCCACGGCGACGCCCAAAGGATTTGCTACCCCCGCGCTGGTGGCCGGGCCGCCGTCGCCACCGGACCCAGCGCCCCCCCCAGCTATTGTGGTGATCACGCCGTTCGCGACCTTGCGGATGCACATGTTGCCCCGGTCTGCGATGTAGAGATTTGCCGCGGAGTCCAGTGTCAAGCCTGTCGGGCCGTTCAACTGGGCGCTTGTGGCCGGGCCGTTGTCACCGCTGAAGCCAGCGGTTCCGTTCCCGACCACTGTAGTGATTACGCCGTTTGAAACCTTGCGAATGCGGTTGTTACCCGCATCCGCAATATACAAGTTGCCAGAGGAGTCAATTGAAATCCCTGTCGGATAGCTCAACTGGGCGGTGGTGGCCGGGCCATTGTCGCCGCTGAAGCCAGCGGTCCCGTTCCCGACCACTGTAGTGATCGCGCCGTTTGAAACTTTGCGAATGCGGTTGTTACCCGCATCCGCAATATACAAGTTGCCAGAGGAGTCAACGATAATGCCGTACGCTTGATTTAGCTGTGCGCTAGTGGCTAGGCCGTTGTCGCCGCTGAAGCCAGCGGTCCCGTTTCCGACCACCGTTGTGATGATGCCGTTCGAGATCTTGCGGATGCGATTGTTGCCCACATCCGCGATGAAGAAATTACCAGCGGAGTCTGCTGCAACGCCCCAAGGATTGGCTAAACCTGCGCTTGTCGCTGGACCATTGTCACCGCTGAAGCTGGGAGCCCCGTCTCCGGCAACCAGGGTCAATAGGCCCGTCTTAGCATCGAGCCGGAAGACGGAATTAACACAACACTGAGGCCCGCTCGAGAGGAAAACGTTGCCGACGGAATCAACCGCGACTGCGTCCGCGTCGCCGACATTGGCAGAGGAACCAGGAACACCGTTCGGCAGCCCGCCGCCGGCAAATGTCGAAATGGTGTAGGCCTGACCGAAGGCAACCGATGCAAGAAGTATAGCTGGCAGCAAGCGCATTTGAAGGTTCTCCTGTGGCAACTGTAACTGTCTCTACGAGCTAGTAGTCTACGGTATCGCACCCTGAATCAGTGCGCTCGAGAGCAAACGCCGGTATCCCGATCTTCGTAGTAATGACCACGCGCTCGTCAAGCAGTTCACGGTGAGCAGACCTCAGCGCCTTTGCCAGCTCATCGGGAACGGCGGCAGCCCGTTTCATGCCAGCGACCATTATCCACTATTCGCGACATCGGAAGAGATGGGGGCTTCGACCTGGCAGCCTTCCAGCGCAAGCCGACAATGGGGTTGTCTCCCGGCGGCGCGGGCATTCACCGCCGCCTATCACGACGGCGTGATTTCCCCGCACTACGATTCGCTGGTGGCTAAGCTGATCGCGCACGGCTCGGACGCGCCGAGGCCATCGCGCGCATGCGCCGCGCCCTGGACATGTTCGTGGTGGAGGGCATTTACACCTCGATCCCTCTGCACCTCAAGATTCTCGACCACCCCGACTTCGTCGCCGGCCGCCTGGATACGGGCTTCCTCGCGCGCACGGGCCTCGCGGGCGGGGAGAATCATAAGAAGTAGGCGTATGAACTTGAACCTCCCATCCATGCTTCTCGATACCTTGCTCCCGAACCGGGCCTGGAACCGCCGCGTCAAGTACTCCGGCAAGCACCGCCTGGCCTACTGGGCGCTCCGGCTTGGGCTTGCGATACTCGCGGTCTACCTGATGGTGCACCATGGCGGTTCGCCCGACACGAATTCTCCTCCCGCCGACTTGACGAGCCGTCCATGTCCAGATGGCTACGCAGACCGGCCGGCCAGGCCGTAATATACGTGGCTGCCGAGTCCGAAATCGCAAGACTGCAGCCAGTCTCGAAGCCCGTCAAGATTCATCGATGCGTGCCCCAACGAATCGAGATCTCACCGCCGATCAGGAGGAAGCGCTCCTTGTACGTGGTGCCAAAAAGCGCGTTCGAGATGTTGGAGTCAGGCGTCAGGCCCTGAGACTTGGTCTGCACGCCACGCGCGTGAACGCCGACGCCGATGTGCCTGGTGAATAAATACATGACCTCCGCGATCTCGGTCGGGCCGCCATGGCGACCGTAGTTCACGCAGGTCGTACAGGCGAGCTGCTCGTTTGCCATAGCTTGCGCAGTGGAGTTCACCTGCAGCAAGGCGAATCCTCCGCCCCCCGACACAAGGAGGCGCTCACCGAACAGAGGCAGTACAACTCTTGCTCCGGTTGTGAACATGGCTTCGTTGCTGTTGATGTTACGAGTGTACGTTCCCGTACATCCGCTTGTGCAGGTAAATGTAGCCGTCTGTGATCCGAGCCCCGCGAAATCGCCGAGCACTTCAACGCCCAGCGGATCGATTTGAAGGTAGCGAAGCGGGCGGAACCCCACGGCAAGATTGAATGCGCCAACCCTTGCGAACTGCTCAGTGCAGGGCGTCTGGCCATACGGATAGAAGAGGCAATTCGGTGACGGCTGGGTCGGAGCGCTCGCCGAAGAATGGGAACTGAGCCCATCTCCCCCAGCGTCGATGTAGAGGTACTGAAAAGGGACTTTCGCAAAGATCCCGTCGCCGGCGCGACCTGTTTGCGCGAACAGCGAGATCATCAGCGCACTAACGATTAGACCAAGGCGCTCCCCCGCTCGCACCTCCAGACTCCCCATTTTGACCTCCCTGGTTCGGCTTAGTGTACACCCAAGATTGAATTCGGCGCAGCGTCTTCCGAAGTGGCATTTAGCGCCGAGCAGCACCGCGCTGACTCCAAAACACCAACGGCGTGAAATTTCCATAACTGGTCACCTCTCCCGTACACACTACGATTCCCGCGTCTGGATCGTATCAGAGCCGTGTCAGATCTCGATCAGATTTGCGCTCACCCGTCGAAACGGTATCCCAAGCCGAGAACGCCCGCCAGGTAGATCGGCTTGTGTGGATCGGGCTCGACCTTCCGCCGCAGGTTCATGATATGAGTGTTGATCGCGCTGTCTGTTGGGCCGTTAGCCAGGGCCCACACCTCGTCGATCAATCGATCCCTTGTCAGGACGCGCCCGCGGTTGCGGATGAATGTGGAGAGGAGCTTGAATTCGAGCGGCGTTGTCTTGATCGGGTGCCCGTTGCGCCGGAGCTCGGCTCTCTTAAAATCCACCTCAACATCCCCGAAGCGATAGATCTCAGGGATTTCGGCCCCAGCCCGCCGCAACAGCGCCCGTACCTGCGCAAGCAGCACCCGTGGGCTATATGGTTTCACGACGTATTCGTCAGCTTCGAGTTCCAGGCCCCGGACCTTATCAGCGTCGCTCGTATTTGCCGTGAGCATTAGAATTGGCGTGCGATTTCCATCCCGCCGCAACTCCTTGCAGACCGTATAGCCATCTTTTTTAGGCAACCCTATATCAAGCAGAATGAGGTCGAAGCTGCTGCCCAGAGCGAGCTTCAGCGCTATCTCGCCGTCCCTCGCCTCTTCCACGGCGTAACCCTCCGCCGTCAGATCAATTCTCAACGCAAAAGCGGTGGCGTCGTCATCTTCTACCACGAGGATTCGCGTCATCTCAGACTCGCGGCGGGCAGCAAGACGGTGAAGGTGCTGCCCTTGCCTACCTTGCTCTCCACTCGGATCTCGCCCCGGTGGGCGGTCACAATAAGCTGCACCAGGGCAAGGCCCAATCCGATCCCGCGGATGGCGTTTCTCTTCGCCACCCCCCCACGGACAAACTTCTCGAAAATGTACGGTTGTTCTGCGTCTGGGATTCCGAGTCCCTGATCGCGGATGCGGATCGCAGCGCAGCCGCTTTCCGGGCCGACATCCGCCCATACCGTATCGCCCTCGGGCGAGTACTTTACGGCGTTGTCCAGTAGATTCCAGAGAACGGTCCGGAGCGCTATCCTGTCTCCCACCACAAGTGGCGCATTCCCGCTGACCTGAACCTCGATCCTGCGCCCGCGTGATAAGGCGTTGCGCTCAAACTCGCGCGCCACCAGCGTGACGAGTTCGGCGGGATCAATGTTTTCGAACTTAGATTCGTCTGCCTTCGCCGCCCTCGAGCCGAAGTCGAGCAGCCCCTCAATCAGTTCGCGCAGTTCGTGGCTTTTCGCCACCAGCATGCCGTAGCATGTCGCGCGGCCGGCTTCATCCACGATTTTTCCTTCCGCCAGTTGCTCCGTCAAGCGGCAAAGCGACGTCAGGGGGGTCCGGAATTCGTGCGATACGTTGGAAACGAAATCGGACCGCAAACGTGTTGCGATAAATTCACGTTCCCAGGAGGCGTTCGCGAGATGCCTACCGCAAAGCAAGATGGCGAACGCAGTCCCGTCACTCGTCGCAGCAATAAACAAGCGTCCAATTTCGCCGGTGACCCACACTTCCGGCAGCGCGGTTACGAGCAGCACGGCTAAACCAATCAACCCTGTGTGGAGGACTGTCGTAGGAATCAGAACGCAGTAAAAGGCGTAGAGCAAGGGAAAACCATCCGAGTATGCCTTGCCGAATGCTCGTTCATGGAAGACGATTGCCTCGAAGCCAGCCACGCAGACGAAATAGCCGAACGTAAACAGTGCTAACCGGTGCCGCGCCCCCCAAGCTGTAAAGAAGAAAAATGTAGCTGCCAAAATCATCACGCATACGGCCGCTAGCTGAATCTTAACGGCCATGGGGTCGTGGAAATCAAGCCAAGGCTCCACCGTCTCCAAAGCGAACGCCGCTATTCCAATTTTAGTAGCAGTGCCTGCGCGCTTATCAAGCAGTTCGCGGTGCGCCGATCTCAGCGCCTTTGCAAGCTCGTCCGGAACCGCGATTGCCCGTATCATGCCAGCGACCATTATCCGCCATTCATGAGTATCGGAAGAAACGGGAGACCCTGACATAGAGAGGACTGCACGCCGGTATTCCTCAGTAAGGGTTAGGATGAAAGGAGGGTAAGAACATGGCAGCTCTTGATTGGTCACGATGTCCCGCCGTGGAAAGCGTGCCGGACCGGCGCAGCGGTGCGTGGGTGTTCAAGGACACCCGTATGCCGGTCTCCACCGTTTTCGAGAACTTCGAGTCCGGAGCCACCATCGACGAGATTATGGAGTGGTTCGACGTGACGCGGGAACAAGTGGTCTCGGTGCTCGAATTCGCTGCGCAGAGTCTTGACGCGCCCGCTCCTGCGCAGCCTCCCGCACAAACGGTCGATGCGCATTCTGTTTGACCACGGCACGCCCGCACCGCCGATCCCTTTCCTCCGAGGCCCTTCCGTCACCAAGGCGAGAGAGCGCGGTTGGGACAGGATTTCCAACGGTGAACTACTCAATGCAGCCGAGGCCGCAGGGTTCGATGCGGCTCCACCCAGCGTGCTCTCCTGTCTACCACTTGCTGACGCGCGCGGCTCGGAAGCGCTCGCTCCGAACCGTGACCGTGAGGGAGCGGTTGTGAAGTCTGGACATACCGTTCAAGTAGACGGCCCCGGCGAGAAGTAATAAACTTGAAGAACTTAAGCCGTGAAACACCTCCGGATCGCTATCGTTGCACTCGCCGCCGCCATCGCCTCCGCTGCGCTCATCTACGCGGCCTCCCCGCCCGACGGGAAACGCTGGTGGAGCTACGTCGAAGCGCTGGCCAACGACCAGATGCGCGGCCGCCTCACCGGCAGTCCGGAGCATCGCAAGGCCGCCGAGTACGTGGCGCAGCAATTCCAAAAAGCCGGCTTGAAGCCCGCTGGTTCTAATCCCGACGACAAAGATGGATTCCTTCAGCCGGTGAAGTTCCACGCCTGGAAGCTGGTCGAGCCGGAGAGCAGTCTCGAACTCATCCGCAACGGCAAGCCCGGGCGTCTCACGCTAGGCGAAGATGCCATCATCGGCCGGGGAGCTCCGCCGGCGCCTTCCATCGAAGCTCCATTGGTGTTCGCCGGCTACGGCCTCACCGTGCCGGAGATGAAGTTCGACGATTTCGCCGGGCTCGACCTGCGCGGCAAGATCATCGTGATCTTCGGCGGAGGCCCCTCCAACATTCCAGGAGCGCTTAAGGCCCACTACCAATACACGCTGGAGCGGGCTCGCTTTTTGAAGCAGGCCGGCGTGGTCGGCGTGGTGACCATCCAGAATCCGCACACGGCCGATATTCCCTGGAGCCGAACCGCGCTCGCTCGCTTCCAGGAAGTCATGAACCTCGCCGATCCCGTCTTGAATGCCGCCGCGGACTTGAAGATCGCCGTCACGGTCAATCCGGATCGAGCCGGCCGGTGGCTCGAAGGATCAGGGCACACCTTTGCCGAGCTGCTGGCGCTGGTCGACGCGGGCAAACCGCTCCCCCACTTCGCGCTGACCGCGTCCCTGCGTGCGAAAACGAAAATCGAGCAGCGCGATGTGGAGTCGCAGAACGTGATCGCGTCGTTACCTGGTTCCGACCCCGCGCTCAAGGGCGAGTACGTGGTGCTGTCGGCGCATCTGGATCATCTCGGCGTGGGCGAACCGATCAATGGCGATGCGATTTACAACGGCGCCATGGATAACGCGTCGGGCGTCGCGACGCTGTTGGAGATCGCCAATAGTATTCAGGAACAGAAGATCCGGATGAAGCGGTCGCTGCTGTTTGTTGTCGTCACGGGCGAAGAGAAGGGACTGCTGGGGTCGCGCTACTTCGCGGCGCATCCCACGGTGCCCGTCAAGAGCATGGTGGCCGATCTCAACAACGATATGTTCCTGCCGTTGTATCCGCTGCATCTGATGACGGTGTACGGGCTGGATGAATCGGACCTGGGCGATGCCGTGCGCCGCGCCGCCAATGCGCTCGACGTCAAGGTGCAGGCCGATCCGGAGCCGTCGCGCAACATTTTCACCCGCAGCGACCAATACAATTTCATCCGCGCCGGCGTTCCTTCCGTGATGCTCGAATTCGGGTTCCTGCCGGGGAGCAAGGAAGAAGGGCTCGAAAAGGCGTGGCTCCAAAATCGCTATCACGCTCCCTCGGACGATCTGCAACAGCCCGTGGATCTGGCGGCGGCGGCGCGCTACAACCGGCTGATGCTGGCGCTGGCGGAGGCGATTGCCAACGCTCCCGCGCGTCCGCAATGGAAGGCCGACAGTTTCTTCCGGCGCTTCGCGTAATAAATCGTACTTATGAACCCACTCGCCAAGATCTCGCTCGGCCAGTTCGATGTCATGGCGTTCGCTCCCACCACCGACGCGGCGCGGGCCGTCGCGTTTTATCGCGATACTCTAGGTCTGACTCTGATCGGCCAGGACGGGTTCGCGGCGGCCTTTGACGCGCACGGGATCATGTTGCGTGTGACCAGCGTTCCGAAGCCCCTGACGCCTCAGCCGTTCACGGTGCTGGGGTGGAAGGTGCCCGACATCGCCACGGCGGTGACGGGGCTCGCGGCGGCCGGAGTGGAGTTCGACAGGTATATGGATTCCCAGGACGAGCTCAACATCTGGACCGCGCCCGGCGGCGCCAAAGTTGCCTGGTTCAAGGACCCCGACGGCAATATTTTGAGCATCACACAATTTTAAAAATTTATTTGCCGTCGATTCCTCGACTTGGCGTTTTGGCTCGCCCCGATTCTCGCGCTCCACCGGTTATCGTGTAGTCGTAAGAGATCGGATGTCTCACCGCATCCGGTTCACGTAAGCGTGGGAGAGCAACCCGGGCAACCCTGCGCAAGCGTTACACGGTGGGCTGTGCCGTTGAAGTTGAACGGCGCTTCCCGGTGGGCGACACCACTTGGGCAAGAGGTACCTCTTCGATCTTTCTCAGTTCATGTGGGGCAGGTCTCCGACCTGCCTAAGTGTGACCGCCGAGGGAGTGGTGTCTTTACTTCAGCCCGGCCTGAGCCAGAAACTCGGCCGCGACAGCGGCGGGCTGGCGATGGTTCAGGTCCACTTCCGCGCTCATCTTGCGGACCCCCTCGGTGGTGAACTTGCCGGAAAGCTCCCCCAGGTAGGCGCGGAGTTGCGGCTCGGCCGAAAGGATATCCTGGCGCACCAGCAGGCATGCCTGATAGGGCGCGAAGGCATGCTTATCGTCGGCCAGGACGCGATAATCGGGCAAGGTCAGGCGTCCGTCGGTGGAGTCGGCGGCGATCATGCTGAGGTTCCCTTCCTCCAGGGCCGGGAACAGTTGCCGGGCTTCCATGCCGCGAATCGCCTGGGCCATGGGAAGCTTGTAGTTGCTGATCGCGGGAATGCCGTCGATGCGTTGCTGAAATTCGTAACTCACTCCGATCTTCCAGCGAGTTTTTCCTTCCGCGGCCTGGCTGAGCGTCGCCGCCTGGGCCTCCTGCGCGTCGGCGGTGCGGACCGTCATTGCGGGCGGATTCTCGTACCCCAACGGATTGAGAAGCTCCAATTGCGCGGTGCGGCTCATTTCCTTGTTCGCCCGCGTCCATACCACGTTGGGCTCGGTGGAGAGTAGTTCCTGGAGAATTTCGGTTTCGATAGAGCCGGAGAAGGTCGGGTACAGCGAGATCTCACCGGACTGGAGCGCCTGATAGACAATCGGCTCGCTTCCGGTTCCGAGGCGCCGCTGGATTTTGCGCGCCAGCCGGTGTTCCAGATGTTGGGCCACGATCTCGCCCACCACCATCTGGGCGGTGCTGTTCTGGGAGCCGACCACGATCGGCCTGGGAGGTTTCCCGCAGCAGCAGACAAACGACGCCGCGACGGCCACGGCCGCGACTTGATAGAATTTAGGCAAGCTCTTAGCATAACGCGTACAATGGGGTCGCGGAGCGCCAAGGGTGCGTCGCGCACCGCCGCGGCTTGCGCCGCCTAACGTCGTCTCGATGTCATTTCAAATTCGACCGATCAAGGAATTCCTCGTCCGGCCCGCGCTGCCGGAACCGCTCCGCCGTTTGCCCGAGCTGGGATTGAACGTGATGTGGAGCTGGAATCATTTCATTCGATCCGTGTTCCGGCGCCTGGACCCCGCCGTCTGGAAGAGCTCAGGGTACAACCCCGTCGTTCTATTGGGGCAGGTTTCCCAGGAAACTCTGGAGCGCGCGGCCGGCGATCCCCGCTTCCTCGCGCTGTACCGTCGCGCCTGCGACATTTACGACTCCTACCTGTCCGCCCCCGCCGTCGCCTCTTCCGTTCCAGGACCGCCCCTGCTGGCGGCGTATTTTTCCATGGAGTACGGGTTGATCGACTGCATGCCGATTTATTCGGGCGGTCTGGGAGTGCTCTCGGCCGACCATCTGAAGGCGGCGAGCGACGCGCAGCTTCCGCTGGTGGGAGTGGGCCTGTTGTATCAGAGGGGTTTCCTCCAGCAGACCCTCGATCCCGACGGCTGGCAGCAGGAGCGCGCGCCGGTGAACGATTTCCATTCGCTGCCGATCACGCCCCTGACCGGCCAGCCTTTGGCTGGATTGGATGGCGGCGACGTGACGGTGACCGTGACGCTGGCGGGCACAGTCGTGTACCTCAAGATCTGGCGCATCGACGTGGGCCGGGTGAAGCTGTATTTGCTGGATTCCAACATCGCGCAGAACTCCGATCCGGCTCATCGCGACATCACCGGCCAGCTCTACACCGGGGACCCGCACAGGCGCATCCGCCAGGAGATCGTGCTGGGCATCGGCGGACTGCGCGCGCTCGACCTGCTGGGACTGAAGCCTACGGTGTACCACATGAACGAGGGGCATTCGGCGTTCCTCGCTCTGGAGCGCATTCGGGTGCTGATGGAAACCGCGCGGTTGAGCTTCGAGGAAGCGCAAGTGGCCACCCGCGCCAATAATATTTTCACCACGCATACCTCGGTGCCGGCGGGCATCGATCTGTTTGAACCCGGCCTGATGTACGAGTATTTTCAGGATTACTGCCAGCAGGCGCAGATTCGCTTCGAGGATCTGCTGGCGCTGGGGCGCCGCAATCCGGCGGATGCGCAGGAGCCGTTTTCGATGGCCATCGCGGCGTTCAAGACCTCGTCTTATCGCAACGCCGTCAGCCGCATTAACCGCCAGGTGTCGCAACAGATGTGGCAGGATCTGTGGCCCAAGCTGCCGGTGTGGGAAGTGCCCATCACCTCCATCACCAACGGCGTGCATCTGCCCACCTGGATCAACGGCGACCTGGCGACTCTGTACGATCATTACCTCCGGCCGGACTGGCGCGAGGGACATGTGGAGCCGGGCATATGGACGCAGGTTTCCGAGATCCCCGACTCGGAGCTGTTGGAAGCGCACCGGCGCCGCAAGCGGCGTCTGATCGCGTTCGTGCGGGAGCGCGCGGTCGCCAACGCAGTGGCGCGCAAGGCCGCCTCCTCGGAAGTCAGGCGCGTCCAAGAAGCGCTCAATCCGGAAGCTCTCACCATCGGTTTCGCGCGGCGCTTCGCCACCTACAAGCGCGCCACGCTGGTGTTCCGCGACATGGCGCGCCTTTCGCGGATACTGACCCATCCCTCGCGGCCGGTGCAGATCGTGATCGCCGGCAAGGCGCACCCCTCCGATGTTCCGGGCAAGACGCTGATCCGCGAGATCGTGCAGCATTCGCGCAACCCGGAGCTGGCCGGACACATTCTCTTCGTGGAAGACTACGGTATCCAGGTGGCGCGCGAACTGGTGGGCGGGGTGGACGTGTGGCTGAATACGCCCCGGCGCGGCGAGGAGGCCTGCGGCACCAGCGGCATGAAGGCGGGCTTGAACGGAGTCCTGAATCTCAGCGTCCTGGACGGGTGGTTCGACGAAGCCGGGGAGCTGACCGGCGGCTGGGCCATCGGAGACCGCGAACCATATTCGCCCGACCGCGACGACGCCCACGCCGCCGGCCTGTACTCCATTCTCGAAGACGAAATCGTACCCATGTACTATGAGAACCGGGACCAGGGTGTACCCGTGGAATGGATGCAGCGCGTCAAACAGTCACTGGCGTATGTGAGCGCTCAGTTCAACTGCCAGCGCATGGTAGGCGAGTACGGCAGCGAGCTGTATGAGCCGGCGCATCAAGCCTTCACGGAAGCCAGCCGCAACGGCTTCCAGCAAGCCCGCGAGCGCGTGACATGGAGCCGCCACGTGGCGGAGAAATGGCCTCGGGTGCGGATCGTGGAATGCAGCGTGGGAGACCACCCGGCAGTACTGACGGGAACTGCGGTACCGTTGCGGGCCACGGTGGAGATGGCCGGTCTGGCTCCCGGCGATCTGCGAGTGGAAGCGGTGGTCGGCCGCGTGGGCGCCGAGGGCGAATTGGCCGATACGCAGGTGCTGGCGCTCACTCCCCTGGGACCCATTGAGAACCAACAAGGGAGCCAATATTTGTTTGGGGGCGATTTTGTCCCGCTGGCGACTGGGCGGTTGGGCTGCTCGGCGCGAATTAGCCCAAATCATTTTGACGACCCTTTGAGCCGGCCGTGTAATGCGCCGTTGAAGTGGGCGGGGGAAAACTAGAACTGTGCTAAAGTGTGTACGGGGCCCCGCCGAATATTAAGGTGGCGCGAACGATTTTACTGGATTCCGCGCCCGGTTCGTGGTACATACTGGATTAGGGCATTGAGCGGGCGCCCAATCCAAACATTCCCCGTCTTGGCCCGTGCCCGCGGTTTCCCATTTCTAGTATTGTCCTTGTGAAGACAAAGCCCAACCGCCAAAAGTAAATCTAAAGGAGTGCCAACCAGCAACTTATGGAAGGCGACCGCAAGTACCGGCAACACGGCTATCAGGATTCCAGCCGCGATTCTTCTTCTCATTCGGAATCCAGACGCGAGGAGCGTCCCCGGCCCCCAGCCGGGCCGCGTCTCCCGTTGGACGTCACCGGGCCGCGCCTGCCGCGCTTGGTGCAAGCCGTATCGGCTTCGCGGTGCTTCAGCTGCTCCGCGACGCTGGGCCCGGGCGTCGACTTTCGCGGCAACTGTCCCAAGTGCGGCGCCGCGCTGCATTGCTGCAAGCAGTGCTCGAATTTCGAGCCGTCCACTCGCTTTCAGTGCTTGAAACCCATCCCTGTAAGGATACCGATCAAGGATCAGGCCAACGAATGCGAGCTGTTCAGGCCGCGCGTCACGGTGGCGCGCGAGGCCGTGCACGGACCGGCTCCGAGCCCTCCCGCCAACGGAGGCGCCCACGAACCTGTGCCGCGCAGCGCCAGCGACGCGCGCGCGGCCTTCGACAGCCTGTTCCGCAAGCCGGAATAATTCCAAGCCGCGACCGTGAGGGAGCGGTTGTCAGCCTTAAGCATCCCCGTGCACTAAAATGGAAGCATGGTGCAACGCCGTTCCCTTGCTCTTGCGGTTCTGATTTTATCCGGCGTGGCGATTGCCTGGACGGCGGACTACTCCGGTCCGCGGCCGCCCAAGCCGGATATGCTGTACCTGGTCCACGCCGACAACCTGATTCCCACCGAGGCGGGCGACGCCAAGGAGGAAGGCAAAGGCAACAACACCAAGTATGTGATGCCGGGGGCCACATCTTCGGCGCGCACCCCTCTGGCCGAGCCCATCTTCATCCTGCAAAGCGACAAGCTCACGCCCGAAAGCATCGAGCTGTACAAATTCGATGTGAAGGGCGGGCGGCGCGAAGTGGATCTTTCGGGCGGGCGCGGCAGCTCGAAAGCGCTCCATCTCGCCGTCACCAGACTGGAGCGGGGACTCTACCGCATCGAGGCCGACGAGGTGCTCGATAACGGCGAGTATGTGCTGTCGCCGATGGGATCGAACCGCGTCTTCTGCTTCGAGATTTACTAGTGTGACCGTCACACTCGCGGAACGCCGGGCCATCGACCGCGGAATTGCCCAGAGCGAGAAGGACTACGCTGCGGGTAAATCCTACGGCCCGTTCGAGACGGCAGCGAAGGCGATAGCGTCGATCGATGTCAATTTGCGCCGACGGGCAGCCGCGAAGAAACGTAAATCATCCGGTCGATGAGATCGACTTTACGGACAGGTACTCGAGGCCCAGCGCGTTGATCCGATCCCGGAGTAGCAATGCCCTCCAGTAGCGCGACTTCCGCCTGATGTGGCTGGGAGCTTGCACTTCCCAAAACTGAGCGGGCGACGCGGATCAGGAATCCACCAGGCGGTCGTAATCTGAGTGGGTGCCGATCCAAACCCAAATCATCTTCTCGCCTGTTTTCCTGCCGAGGGCGCGGTAGTGATCTCCGATCCGAATGCTGAAGCGATCTTCGCTTCCCTGCAAGCGCCGGAATCGGAGCGAGAGGTGATGAGGATCCCGTCGCCACAGACGATAGTTCTTGACGGCGAGATTTTGAACTTCAGTTGGTAGTGCCTGGAATAGCGTCCAGAACCGCCGGGTCGCGACGGATTTCACTCCTGCGGCGGCCACTCCCGGAGAAGGCCCTGAGTCGATTCGCTGCGCGCTTCATCGAAGAGGAAATCGAGCTTACCCGTGGAGGAGTCGGAATCCAACTCGGTGTCCCATCGCTCTTGGTCGCGCGCACGAAACCACTGGACGATGCGCCGGTATTCTTCCAGCGTGAGACCGTCGATTGCTGCCTCAATCTCCTCAACCCGGCTCATGCTTGGAGTTTATCTGAACCGCACCAACGACCGCAACCTGCTAAAATCACATTTATGTTCCCCGGTCCATCCCCGATCCAGCGCGCCGACTCATTCCCGCAGTAGCTGGTACGCCTTGCTTACCCGCGTTTTCAAAGCCCTCCAGTATCGCGACTTCCGCCTCATGTGGCTGGGAGCCTGCACGTCTCAGATCGGGACCTTCGTGCAGCAGTTCGCGCAGAGCTGGCTGGTTTACGACATGACCAAGGACCCGTTTTACCTGGGGCTGGATCTGTTTCTGGGACAAACGCCGATCATTCTGTTTTCGCTGGTGGGCGGAGTATTCGCGGACCGCATCGACCGGCGCAAGCTGCTGCTGGCCTCGCAGTATATCCAGATGACCTGCGCCTTTATACTGACGGTTCTGTTCTACATCCACACTGTGCGCGTGTGGCACATCCTGACGCTCTCGTTCTTCGTCGGATGCGGGCAATCCATGGGCGGGCCGGCCTACTCGGCGCTGCTTCCATCGTTGGTCGATCCGAAGGATCTTTCGAACGCAATCTCGCTGAACGGGATCCAGTTCAACCTGGCCCGCATCGTGGGACCGACCATCGGCGGGTTGGCGTATACGGCGCTGGGCGCGACCTGGTGTTTCGGACTGAATGGAGTCTCCTATATTGCGGTGATCGTCTCGCTGTACATGATCAACGTGAAGTTTGTTCCGGCAAAATCGAGCGCGCGCATCTGGACCAGCATGAAGGAAGGGTTCCAATTCATCCGCCAGCGGGAAGGACTGGAGCCTCTGGTGGCGCTGGCGTTTCTGATGACCCTGCTGGGCTTCACGATGGTGGGCTTTCTGCCGGTGTTTGCGCGGGAAGTTTTCAAGGGGGGGCCGAAGACGTATCAGTTGCTGCTGATTTGTTCGGGCGCGGGCGCCGTGTCGGGAGGCTTGATCGTGGCCGCGGTGCGGCGGCCGAAGCGGCAGGGCCGGGCCGTGCTGCTGATCATCACTGGGCTGGGCGTGCTGATTGCGAGCTTTGCGTTGTCGCGCTGGCTGCCGCTGTCCTGCGTGCTGATCTTCGTGGCGGGAATGGCGACCATGGGATCGGCGGTCCTGATGCTGACGACGGTGCAATTGTTGGTGGCCGACGAGATGCGCGGGCGGGTCATAAGCGTCTACAACGTCGCTTTTCGTGGCGGGATGCCGATGGGCAGCCTGGTGCTGGGAAAACTGATTCCGGTTTTTGGCGTGTCGCCTACGGTGGCGGTCGCCGGATCGGCGCTGGCCGCGCTGGCGCTGTATTTTCTTCTGGTCCAGCGCCGCATCACGGCGCTGTAAAGCGATGGTCCAGCGCCGCATCACGGCGCTGTAAAGCGATGGTCCAGCGCCGCATCACGGCCCTGTGAAACGCCGGTTGGTATAATTGGCGGCTGGATGTCCGAGTCGGGTATGAAGCGCTTTTGGAACTCGCTCAAGCCGCCTCCGGCGGTTCCCGGCCGCAATCCGGAGCGCGAGCCTGCGATGCATCCATCAGGGCTCCAACGGCTTTGGAACGCGATCAAGCCTCCTCCCCCGGTCGAGCTTCCCTCCGAGACCATATCCCCGGAAATGAGGCTTCGCCGCCGCAGACTGCTGCAAGGCGCCGCGGCGCTGGTGGTGATGGGAGGCCTGGCCTGGGGAGTGCACCAGTACATCGCGTCGGCGCCGATGCGCTCCGAAAAGGTGTTCCAGGAAGGCATGCAGTTGATGGGCGCCGGCGACTTTAAGGGAGCTGACGAGCGCTTCACCGAGGCGGTCAGTATCTGGCCCCGGCAGGCGGCCGGGTACTTGCAGCGCGGATTGGCCCGTAGGAGCATGAACCAGGTGGATGCGGCGGTTGCAGATTTCGAGCGCGCCATCGGCGAGGATTCCAACCTGGGGCCGGCGCATACGGCGCTGGGTAAGATCTACCGCGAACGGGGAGACCTGACGCGCGCGATGAACGAATTCACCGTGGCCATCGGTCTCAACGCCGACGCGGACGCTTTCTATCAGCGCGGGCAGGTGCACGAATCGCTGGGCCAACATGAGCAGGCGATTCAGGACTACGACGCCGCGATTCATGAGCAGACGGATGCCCCGTACGTCTACCGCGCCCGGGCCATGGCCCGGGACGCAATGGGCGACCACGATGATGCGGAGAAGGACCGGCGCACGGCCGACCATCTCGAGATTCAATATCCGCAACGCTGATTTCAGGAACCGAGCCCGCCGCGCGAGTATCGTACAATAGGCCGCGGTATGTTCATTCCGCTGACACCACTCCGCTGCCTGCATCGCGCGGTGGACCTGTTCGGTTCGAAAACCGGCGTGGTCTCGGGAGACAGACAGTTCACGTATGGGCAGTTCGGCGAGCGGGCGGAGCGGCTGGCGGACGGGTTGACGCGCCTGGGAATCCAGCCCGGGGATCGCATGGCCTACCTGAGCTTCAACAATCACGAGTTATTGGAGGGCTACTACGGGGTGGTGCAAGCGCGAGCCATCGTCATGCCGCTCAACGTACGCCTTGCGGAGGGTGGGCAGACGCCGGCTTTGCTCCACAGCGGGCTGCGCCGGACCCCTGGTCTGACCCTTTGGTCCGGCTTTGCGAACATGCTCACAGCGAAGGCCGGTGGGTGTATCGGCCGCTGTCATCAATCTCGCAGCGGTCGTCCTGTCATCGCAGTAGCCATAAATCCCGCAAGACGGCGCAGCGAAGAGTAAATGATTTACCGTGTGGTCAGTCCCGATTTCACCAAATCCGCCATTTTAGGTCCAAAAAAACAAAACGCCCTGCTAACAATTTCGATGGGCGGACGTCTCAAGGATCTTGACGGGCTCTGGATTGAGCCCGCCGGAGAACACGGCATGTGCGTTCGTCGAGGGTTCCTTCTATTGCTGTTGTGCCTGGGGTCCGCCCTCGGCCAACCGGCGGATTCATTGCCTCGATTTACGGGGGTGACGATCAAGGCAGCGTCGTCAGATGAGTCCGCATTAGCTCAGTCCTTCTATGGCAGGGCTTCCTGGTGGAGCGGGCGATGCGGGGATATCGGTCATAAGAGGTCCAAAGCCGTGCCGGATTCATTTGCGCCAAAGTGCGCCGTCACTTTCGCAAATCTGCTTGGCCACGCCTACCACCTGGATGCGGCGCAGTTCACGGCGGACCGGTGGATGGAGTCGACCTGGTTCGGAATCCAGACGAAAGCCCCGGCCGGCGCCACGGAGGATCGGTTCCGTATCATGGAACAGAATCTGCTCGCCGACCGCTTCAAGCTTTCCGCGCATTTTGTGAAGCAGGAGGTGGTGGCCTACGAGATGACGGTGATGAAGGGTGGTCCGAAGTTCCTTTCGGCCGCAAAGCACCCTCCCGCTACCGGAATGCTGGGCCCTAGAATCGGTTTTTGGCAAACCGGCACGGACCTGATTACGGGCGATGCCGTTTCCATGGATCAGTTGGCTTCTTTTCTTTCCTTTTCGCTGGATTGGCCCGTGGCGGACGCCACAGGGCTCACGGGATTCTACCAGATCAAACTGAACTTCGGAACCGGAATTGTGGGGCAGGGCCCTCCGAAGACCGAAGACGTCCGCGACCAGCTCGGCCTCATTCTGGAGCGAACCAAAGCTGTGAGGGATGTGCTGGTCATCGATCACGTCGAGAAAAGGCCGGCACCGCAATGAGCACACGAACCTTGGGCTCAGCGAATAGCCTGTCCACGCCGCCAGCCCGCAGGAAGCTCAAATCGCCTATCGGAAATCGCGATCTCGCCATCGGCCTGATTCAGGCCGGTTACCGATCCGATCGAGGGCAGGGGGATGCTAGTCTGTGAGCATGCTGCGCAGCGATGCTCCGAGGATGATCGTGTGCTTAGCGCTCACGGCAGGCCTGATAAGAGCTCAAGCGCCCGAGGCGGCCAAGATCGAGTTCGACGTGGCTTCGGTCAAGCTCAGCGAATCCAATGTTCTCCCGTCAAGCTCCAACTTTCCGCTGGGACCGGGAAGCGCTTATGTCCCCAACGGCGGTAATTTTTCCGCGGCACGGTTTCCACTCGCCACCTACGTCGCTTTCGCGTACGAGATCATGGGCAGCCAGCAGGAGTCTCTAATGTCTCAGTTGCCGCGCTGGGCCATTACGGACAAGTTTGACATTCAGGCCCGGACCGACGGGAGCCCGGCTAAGGATGCCAAGGACCAGATGCGCCTGATGATGCGATCCTTGCTTGCGGATCGCTTCAAATTGGCGCTTCATTTCGAGACCCGGCAGGGTCCCGCATTCGGGCTGCTCGCGTTGAAACCCGGACAAACCGGCCCGCTGCTCCGGCCGCATCCTAACGACTCATCTTGCTCATCCGCTCCGGCGCCGAACCAACCCGGCGGCCAATTCCCGGCTGTTTGCGGTGGTCTCTCGCCGATGCCGTCAAGCGCACCCGGTCTGGTCCGTTTTGGGGCGCGAAACGTAACCATGGAATTCATCGCAAACATGCTGACGTCGATGGGAGCGTTGGATCAACCCATACTCGATCAGACGGGACTTGCCGGAACATTCGATTTCGCGCTTGAGTGGGTGTTTCAGCCGCCGGGAACGAATCTCCAGACGGACCTGCCTGGGCCCTTATTCATGGACGCAGTGAGGGAACAACTCGGGCTCAAACTGGAGTCCAGAAGGGGTCCGGTTGAGGTCCTGGTGCTGGATCATGTGGAGCGGCCTTCCCAAAATTAGACCGCCCAGGTCATCGGTTTTTTGGAGTCGCGCGGCTAAACGAATGGACCCGGCCCGAAGTCATGATCAATGCAGGCGGAATTAGCCAGCCCCGGGAAGCTCAAATCGCCTATCGGAAATCAGCGGTCCGAGCTTAGATTCTCCACAGCGAGTATCGTACAATAGGCCGCGGACATGTTCATTCCGCTGACACCACTCCGCTGCCTGCATCGCGCGGTGGACCTGTTCGGTTCGAAAACCGGCGTGGTCTCGGGAGACAGGCAGTTCACGTATGGGCAGTTCGGCGAGCGGGCGGAGCGGCTGGCGGACGGGTTGACGCGCCTGGGAATCCAGCCCGGGGACCGCGTGGCCTACCTGAGTTTCAACAATCACCAGTTGCTGGAGGGCTACTACGGGGTGGTGCAAGCGCGCGCCATCGTGATGCCGCTGAACGTGCGGCTGGCGGAGGGCGAAATCGCCGCGATCCTGGCGCACTCCGGCGCAAGAATGGTGATCTTTGAAACCGACTTCGCCCCGGTGGCGGAACGGTTGTGCAAGAACCTGCCCGGCGTCCAGCGGTGGGTTTCCATAGGGCAGGCCATTGGCGAAAAGGCCGGGCCCGCGGATCTGGACTACGAGGAGATCGTCGATCGGGGGCGCGCCCAGCGAGCCGATGTTTTCTCCTACGACGAGATGTCCATCGCGGAGCTGTTTTACACCAGCGGCAGCACCGGGACGCCCAAGGGCGTGATGCTGGCGCATCGCACGCTGTACCTGCACGCTCTGGCCGTGGCGTTGCAGTGCGTCCGTCCCGAGCCGGCGGTGGATCTGCACACCATTCCGCTGTTCCACGCCAACGGCTGGGGCCGTCCGCAGGCCTCGACGCTGCTCGGTAGCAAGCAGGTGATGGTGCGGCGCTTCGAACCCGCCGCCGTGTTTCAACTGATTCAGGAGCACAAGGCCACCGACATGAGCCTGGTTCCCACCATGGCCAACGCCTTGTTGAATGCGCTTGGCCGCGAGAACTACGATCTTTCGAGCCTGCGGCGCACGATGATCGGCGGCGCGGCCAGTTCTCCGGAATTGGTGGAGCGGTGGGAAAAGGCGTTTCCAGGGTGTGAGTGCGTGGCCGGCTACGGCCAAACCGAGACTTCGCCCGTAGTCACCACCGCGATGCGGAAGGGGATGGGATACGGTTCCGACCAGGAGCGCTGGCGGCGCCAGGCCATGACCGGATGGGCCGTGCCCGGCGCCGCTGTGCGCGTGGTCGATTCCGAAATGCGCGATGTGCCGCGGGATGGGAGCACCATCGGCGAGATCGTGATCCAGGGCGATATGGTGATGGACGGGTATTTCCGCGATCCCGCGGGGACCGAGGCGGCGATGTCGGGAACGTCGTTGGGCACGTGGTTGCATACCGGCGACATGGCCGTGTGGGATCAAGAAAGCTACGTCAACATCGTCGACCGCAAGAAGGAGATTATCATCTCGGGCGGAGAAAATATCTCCTCGATCGAGGTTGAGGCGGCGGTGAGTGCGCATCCGGCCGTGGCGGAGTGCGCGGTGGTGGCGGCTCCCGACGAGGCCTGGGGCGAAGTTCCGGCGGCGATTGTGGTGTTGAAGGCCGGGGCGTCGCTCGATGAGGCCGGGTTAAAGGAATTCTTGAGAGAACGGCTGAGCCGCTATAAGCTCCCACGTATTTTTGAATTTCGCGACGAGCCTCTGCCCAAGACCGGAACCGGCAAGATCCGCAAGATGATTTTGAGGGAGAAGTTCTGGAGCGGCAAGGAGAAGCGAGTGCAAGGTTAATGTTTTCGGTTCGCATCGAGACGCCTGACGCATTCGACGAATGGGTGGCGGCCTTGTGGGAAGCCGGGACGCTTGGCGTCGTCGAAGGCGATGGTTATGCGATCGCGTTCTTCGAGGATGAGGAAATCGCCAGGAGGTTCGGCGCGCCGTGCCTCGAGCCCGAGGTGGATTGGGTGCAACGCACCGAAGACGCTTGGCCGCCGCTGCTGGTGGGCGAGCGCTTCTTCCTGGCGGCTCCGTGGCGCGAGGAACCGACGCCGACCGGGCGAATCCGTCTCGAGATCAACCCCGGCTTGCAGTGCGGAACCGGCCAGCATCCGTGCACTCGGCTGTGCCTGGAGGCGATGGAGCGGGTGATCCGGCCCGGCGACTCGGTGCTGGACGCAGGCAGCGGATCGGGGATTCTTTCCCTCGCGGCGAAGCTGCTGGGGGCGGAGTTGGTGGTAGCGTGCGATCTCGACCCGGAGGCTGCAAGCCCAGCCGTGTCGTTTAAGGTTCCGTTCTTCGTGGGCAGCGTCGATGCGGTGCGGAGCGGGGCCTTCGACGTGGTGGTCGCCAATATCAACGAGGACGTGATCGGCGTGCTGCGTCCGGAGTTCGAACGGGTCGCACGCAAGCGCATTCTATCCGGGTTTCAGGACGAGACAGGCGAGTGGGCCTGCGTGGAATACTAGACCAGTTCCGCGGGTCTACGAAATCTGAGAAACGGATCTACTGCCTTGCACGCCGGCGGCGCATCAAAACGAGTCCGGCAAGGGCGCTACCCACAAGGGCGACGGATGCCGGCTCGGGAACACCGGTTGCTCCATTCAACTCAAACCAGTCGAAGGCAAGGTAGTCCCCCGACCCGTTCCGGTTCAAGTTTAAATCGACTACGCCCGTCAGGTTGGCGGCGGCGATTTCGGCTGCGTTCAGGGTGATGGTGTGGATCGCAGTGACAAAGCGGCCATCCGCATAAAAGAATGGAATACTGACTCCGTTGATGCTGGCAGCGAAGGCGCCGAAGACATCCGATTGCATGTCACCAGCGGCGAAGGAGATCGTTCCGGAAGTCAGCGTGCCGCTGAAGGGAAACAGGATGTCCCCCACGTTCGTCGTGTTTGGACCGCACCCACTACAAAGAGCTGAATACACATCGGTGTACTGAGCGCCGTTGGTCGCTGCAATATCCGCTGCAGTCCGGTCGTCGATCGGAGGTGCAGTCAAGCCGGAGCATGTACCAACATCGGAACAACCCATTCCAAAGCCGTCCATATCGCCAACCAAGACGGTAATCGCAGTCGCGTGGGCGCTGCCGGCGGTCAGAAATACGGCCAAAGCCAGAGCCATGATCAGGCCAACTGAGGTTGACCGTTTCTTGTCATTTCGAGAAACCATAAAACCATCCTCCTGAATTGAGTCCGTCCTTAGGGTCCCGAAATTCCAGCCAGCTTGGGCCCGAGGACTTCAGCAAGTATACACCCTAAGCATGTCATTTTTTCCCCTGAAGTTTGCATCTTTTTTGGGGAGGCAGCCTGGTTCATATAGAACGTACAGAACCTATACAAGTTCTGTATTTTCAAATGCTATAGCTCTTCTAGCTCAACCATTCCATGCTTGAGGGCATAGGCCACCAATTGAGTCCTGTGCTGGAGCCCCAACTTGTCGAGGATTCTGCCCACATGGGTCTTGATGGTCTCCTCGCTCACGAAGAGGCGCTCGCCGATCTCGCGGTTGGTCCGCCCGAAGGCGATCTGGCGCAGGACTTCGAGCTCGCGGGGCGAGATCGTGTCGGGGGCACGTGCGCCAGAGAGGATGCCGCCGGCGACGGAGGGATCGACGAAGGTTCGACCTTGAGCCGCGGCCCGGATGGCGGCGAGCAGCACCTCGGGGTCGGCATCCTTGCGGACGTAGCCGCAGGCGCCCGCCCTCAATACTCCGATCAGTCGAGCTTCATCGACCGATGCCGTCAGCGCCACGATGCGAATGTCCGGATGTGTCTCGTGCAGTCGCCGGGCGGTTTCGACACCATCAAGGCCGCCGGGCATTAAGAGATCCAGGGCCACGACCTGCGGCGACCATTGATCGGCTTGGGCCAGCAGCTCTTCGCCGCTCGATGCCACGCCTACAACTCGAATGTCTGAAAAGGATTCCAGGTATAATTTCAAGCCGCGCGTGACCACGCGATGGTCGTCGACCAGGGCGACGGAAATCATACGTGCCGCCTCAACTGAAGGTAGCGCCATCCGGAGTAGCCGGCGGCGGCGATCAAGACGGCCGCGTAGATACACGAGGAAACAAAGGGAACCTCGTCATTTCCTTTCTTGTCCCAGGCAACCAGCAGGAACAGCAAGCTGAGGCCCAGACTCGTCAAGAAAATGTTCTTATGGCGGGCTTGTTCCTGGTCCGATTCGAACATCGTATCCAGGCGCAGGGAGACGACGCAGCCGGGTCCGAGTGAGCCGTCGATCGCGAGCGTTGCGCCGATTCTTTTCGCACGCGAGCGCATATTCGAGAAGCCCATTCCTTGATTCAAGTTGTCATTTAGGAAACCAATGCCATCATCTTGAATACGAAGTAATAACCTTCTGTGATCTTCCGGGTCTGCGCCGAGTTCCAGCCGGACGTTTCTGGCGCGGGCGTGGCGCGCGATGTTGGACAAAGCCTCCTGCGCGATGCGGAGGAGGGCGGTCTGAGTCTGTTGGGTAAGGCTGGCGGGGACGTCTGCGAATCGGGTTTCCACCTTTGCTCCGGTGCGGAACGCCAGAGCTTCAGATTGGCGGCGCAAGGCCTCGACCAGGCCGACGCTTTCGAGCGGCGCGGCTTGCAACTGATCCAGCATGGCGGTGGTTTCGGCCATGGCTTCGCGGGCGCTGGAGCGGGCGTGCGCGATGGCCTCCTGAACCGCGGTTTGGTCGGTTTCCCAACGGGCTTCGGCGGCGGCAAGATTGGCCTGTATCGAGAATAGTTGCTGCTTGATGGAGTCATGCAGTTCCTCGGCCAGGCGGGTGCGTTCCTGGCGGCTGGCTGTTTCCCGAATCTCGTCCTGCCAATCGGCGAGAATCTCGCGTTTCTGGTCGGCGGGCGCCCAACCGGAGCCGGAGCGGTAGCGGTAGTGAAGAGGCAAATAGCAGAAAGAGAGGATCAGCAGCAAGTCCGCGCTTATGATGGTCCAGGTCAGACCCGTCCTGGTAAAGGCGAAGACGTTCATCGGTGCGATCAGGTAGTAAGCCAGTCCGAAGGGCATCCGCGCCAGGGCCATGAAATGGGATCCGGTGGAATTTACCACGGTGAGGGTGACGATCGCCAGGGCCAGCAAGGCCATTCCAACGACGCGGATCAGGTCCACCGCAGCGTCCCTGCCGGAGTACAGATCCTTCAACTGAAAGGCAAAGAGCACGAACACGATGCCGAGAACGATGGCGGCGTAGGCGTTGGCCTTATAGATGACTCGCATGCTTCACAGGGTAAACCCGTCGCCGCCGTCAGTGCGTCCCCTCGGAGAACGAAATTGTGTCCCCCGAAAGAGGGATTCGTGTATACTACAGAAAATCAAGTCTTCGATGAAACATTTCCTGCTCGGAGTATATCTGTGTTGCGCAACGGCTTCGGCGGCGGAGTTGCCGAAGGTCCCGCAGTGCTTCAAGGTTCACCGGCTCCTGAGGCTCGATTCCACCCACTATTGGGCGGATTGGTCCAACACCTGCCCCTTCACCATCGAATCCGTATATGTGATGGTCGGGTTCCTGGACCGTTCGCGCACGCAATTGGGCGAAGGCGTGTGGCCGATGTATTTCGTTCAACCGGGCGTGCATCGCGTGACGCGGTTCAGCGTCCCCGTGGGCGTATCCGGTTATGAGACCGTACGTGTGAGCCGGATTACGACCGATTCGGCCGAAGCGCTACACAAAGACAAGCGGGAAATAGACGCGGCCGAACATGAAGCCGTCCCTCCGGGAATTGTCCCCGATACGGGCCTCGGCCGGGTGATCCACATTTCCGCTCGATAAAATCTTTCGTTAAAATCGGACCTGCCGGACTATAAGCCGGTTTCTGTGTCCCCGAAATAAACGGGGCGGCAGTCATTCCTCTAGGCCGGAAATTGCTTCCCGGCTCCAGCAACCTACCCGGAAGTCGTAACGGAGCGGGCCGCTCCTGCTCCCCTATTTGGTCTTGCTCCGCATGGGGTTTACCCTGCCAGCGTCCGTTACCGGAGCCGCGGTGCGCTCTTACCGCACCTTTTCACCCTTACCCGGCTGGGATATGCTCCCCGCCGGGCGGTATTGTTTTCTGTGGCACTTTCCGTAAAATTCACTTTGTGCGAATCCCCCCGGCCGTTAGCCGGCATGCCGCCCTATGGAGACCGGACTTTCCTCCCGTCCCCGAAGCCTTTCGGCCGGGAACGGGCGACCGCCCGTCCGGCAGGTCCACAACCATTTTGTCAGAAACAGAGGGGCTGTGTCACGGATCTATAATAAGTCGTTAGACTTTCAGGGAGAGATCCCTCGAAAGCGCAGCATGGCGGGTCTGGAGTGGGAGCAACGGTAGACACGTCACACAAAACAAGTTACTGTGGAAATGTTGTACTGAGTCAGGGAGGAATCAACCGAATGTTGCGTAAAGGTGCGGCGTTACTGATGTTTCTTGCGTTGGCGGCGGGCGCATGGGGGCAGGGGCTCAACGTTCCTCCGGGCGTTACCAAGGACGACTGGGAAGAGATCAACTTCGAATTCAATTCTTCCACGCTCGTGGATGGATTCCCGAGCCTGCTGCGGTTGGCTGAACTGCTCCAGCAGAACCCGGGCTACAAAGTCCAGGTGGACGGCCACACCGACGTTATTGGTGGAACACAGTACAACGACCGGCTGGGTCTGGCTCGCGCCAATGCGGTGCGCGACTTCCTGATCAAGTACGGCGCCCAGGCCGGCCAGATTACGGCCACCTCCGAAGGCAAAGCCTCTCCGCGGTATCCGGGTCAAAGGGAGGCCTATTCGAAGACCGACGAAGCCCGCTACATGAACCGGCGCGTCTCGCTGACCGTCACGGATGCGCAGGGCCGCACCGTGGGCGCAGCCGGGGGCAGCGCGGCCGAAGCCATTCGCGCGATCCAACCGGCCGCTCCGGCAGGCGTGGCGGACTGTTGCAGCGAAGTGCTCAAAAAGCTGGACAAGCTGGACGACATCGCCAAGATGCTACAGAATCTGGGCGATCAGAACGCCGATCTCAAGAAGCAACTGGCCGATCTGAAGGCCGCCCAGCAGGTCCTGGAATCCAAGGTGAACCAGCCCCCGCCTCCGCCCGCGCCCGCGCCGCCCACAGCCGGCGAGGTTGGCAGGGAAGTGGCGAAGGAGATCGAAGCCAAGAAAGAGCCCAAGTTCCAAATGCTGGGCATGAACGTCGGCATCGACGATACCGGCAACACGACATTCAGCGGCAAGGGCCGGTACTTCTCGCCCTTCGGCGAACATTTCGCGCTCCAGGCCCAGGCCGAGTATCTGTACTTCAAGACCGACCGGGAAGGGCAGCTCGACCTCGGCATGGTGGACCGCTTGGGCCACTTCCAGGCCGGCCTGTTCGCCAGCTTCAAGCATGCCAGTCTCTCGCAATTCCAGAACGGCGGCACGCTGGGTCAGGGCGCTCTGACGCTGGACTACATCTTCAAGCGCGGCAAGATCGGATTGTTCGGCACCAAGGGCTTCATGGACAGCGCGCTGGTGAACGTCGCCAACGCAACCGACCCGGTGAGCGGGGCCTTGCTGAACCACCTGTTCAACTACAGCTACCTGCAGATCGTGGATCAGGCGGGCGTCAGCGGCACCGTCGCCCTGTTTGGCAACGTTTATCTGGAAGGCAACGCCGGCTATCTGCATAGCCAGGTCAATGGCAACCGCTTTGGCGGCACGGCCCGGTTTGTGTTCCCGCTGAATTCTCACGTTGCCTTTACTCTCGAGGGCGGAATCAACGAAACCCTGCTGGAGCCGCACAACAGCGGCCGGGTGGTGGCCGGAGTTGAGCTCGGCAACATGCTGCGGCCGAAGGAGCTGCTGGCGGCCGATCATGCCGTTCCGGCGGATGTCCCCAGGGTTCGGTATGAGATCGTAACCAAGAAGGTCCGCAACGGCGACGATCCTCCGGTGGCCGACGCAGGTCCCAATCAGATCAACGTGCCCGCGGGCTTGATCACGCTGAACGGCTCCGGTTCGTACTCTCCGGACGGCAACCCGATCACCTACTTGTGGACGGAATCGGTTGGTCCGCAAGGGGTCACGCTCTCGGCGCCGACCTCGGCCATCACCACGTTTACGGCGGTGGCGGGTCAATACTACACCTTCCGCCTGTTGGTAAAGGATAACTTCGGCGGCCAAGGTTTTGCTTACGTCAACATCTCCACCAAGGCGGCGAATCCCGGCCCGAGCATCGGGTTCTTCACGGCCACGCCGGCGGCGATCAACAGCGGGCAGAGCTCGACGCTGTCCTATAGCGTCACCAACGCGACTTCGGTGACCATCAGCGGGGTGTCCGGCACGCTGAGCCCGAGCACCGGCTCGGTCCCGGTGAGCCCGACGGTGACCACCACCTACACTTTGACGGCGACCAACGCCATCGGCTCGACCACCGCAAATGTAACCGTGGTGGTGAACGCGGCCGTGGCGACGCTGACATCCTGTTACGCCACGCCGACCAACATCATATCCGGCGAAACGGCCACGCTGAATTGGATGAGCAGCGGCGCGACCGCGGTGAGCATCACGCCCGGCATCGGCGCGGTTGCTCTCAACGGCAACTACGCGGTGACTCCGACGGCGACCACCACCTACACCATCACAGCCACGGGCGCCGGCGGAGCCACGGCTACCTGCAACATAGCGGTCACGGTAACTCCGGGACAAGTGCCGCGGATCATCCGCTTCTCGGCGACTCCTCCGACCATCCACAGCGGGCAGTCCTCGACGCTGGCCTGGGTGGTGGAGAACGCCACCACGGTGAGCATCAACAACGGAGTGGGATCGGTTTTGATGGACGGCTCGCAGAGCGTCTCTCCGACCGCGACCACCGCTTACACGCTCACCGCCACAAACTCGTTCGGCTCGGTGACGGCCATGGCCACGGTAAGCGTGATCGTGATTCCGCCGCCGACCATCACTTCCTTCACGGCCACCCCGTCGCCCTCACCCGGCCCGGGAACCAAGGTGACGCTGACCTGCGTCACGCAGAACGCCGTGAACGTGAACATCGCGGGCGCCATGTTCCTGGGCGCCACCGACAGCTTCGTGGTGTTCCCGAATGTGACCACGACGTACACTTGCATCGCCACCAACCAGCCGGGCCAAGTCGCACAGGCCAGCCTAACGGTGGTGGTGCCTCCGTCTCCGGCCCCCAGCGGGCCTCCGCCGGTAGTGGTTTTCGCCGGCGGCAACACCATCACGACCACGGTTCGCACGCTGACGCTGGATGCTTCGCAGTCCTCCAGCCCGGCCGGCAACACGCCACTGACGTTCTACTGGTCGATCGCGGCCGGCAACGGGGCGAGCATCGTCGGCGCCACGACAGCAACACCCTCGGTCACCGTCGGGGTGCCCGACGGCGAGTATGACTTCCAGTGCGTCGTGACCGATAGCAAGGGTAATTCCGCATCCGGGGTCGTCCACGTAATGCTGGTGTCCACCGCGACAACCAATTAACACGCTGCCGTCGCCGCCGGGCTCCTCTTCGGAAAGGGCTCGGCGGCGCGGTGGGCGGATGATTTTTCGTTAGATTCCTTTCGCGGCCTCGGAATCGGGGTCGCGATTTTTTTGTGTGGGAGTGGCCCGAATGGGCTGCCAAAGGCGCGCCTGGGCCGCTCAGCTCCGAGGACACCTGGTAGAGGGGTCGCGACTCTACGCGCAGGATAACTTCCGATTCGCCGGCGATTCGGGCGGAGTAAAATCGTAACGAGGCATGGGATGAAGTACGTCTTGCTGGCGGAGTTCGTTTGCGCCTGCACGCTCGCCGCGCAGCCGAAGCCGGGCACAGGGACCATCGACGGCCATGTGTTTAACTCGGTCACGGGCGCGCCGGTCCGCAAGGCGAGCGTCAGCCTTATGACCTCTCAACTTCAAGTTTGGTTGACTGCCGACACGGATGCGCAAGGGCGGTTCGAGTTCACAGCTCTTCCGGCTGGAGCCTACAGACTAACCGCGCAGCATTCCGGATTCCTCGAACACGCGGCTCGACGGCCGATCGTCCTCGGCGAGGACGGCCATGTCACCGATGCCGAGATCCGGCTGCCGCCGCAAGGGGTCATCAGCGGCCATGTGCTGGACGAAGATGGCGACCCGGCGGACGCCGCGATTGTGTTGCTCTTCCGGCAGACCTACCGGGATGGCAGGAAGCAGTGGGACGAGATCAACAGTGTTCTCATTCTTAATGAGACCGGTGAATACCGATTCCCGAATCTCTCGCCGGGCCGTTACCTGGTGCGGGCGTACAATCAGCACCCACCGGTGAACAGCCAGTATGGCGACCAGCCCAAGATGGATTACGTCCCTACGTATTATCCGAATGCGACGAGCGAGCAAACCGCGTCGCCGGTGGAAGTGGGAGCGGGCGCGGACGTTCGCGGCATCGATATCCGTCTCTTGAGTGTCGCCAGGCGGCCTTTATTTCACCTCAGCGGAAGAGTGATCGGCGCGAAGCCGGGTGAGGAAATCTCGATTAGTCTGAATTCGACGGATGGCGGGGGCGGCGGGGGATTCGCGAATGCCGGCGCGTTTTCGGACTATGCGTTTGACGCTAGCGCTCGCGCCGGCCAATACGCGATTCTCGCCCACGTAATCTCGGGGGGACCCGAAGCGTATGCGACCGGAAGTGTAAACGTCACGGGGAACGTCACCGATGTTCTGCTCACGATGACCCCAGCTCCCGAAGTTGCGGGTCGAATAAGCGCGGCCGAAAGCGGCAGCCAGGTGAACTTGAAGGGTGTGAGAGTAAGACTGCGCCGCAACCCGATGTGGATCGAGCAAGCGGAGGTGCAGTCTGACGCCGCGGGCAGGATCGTCTTTCCGGAGCCGATACCGCCGCCGGGGCATTTTGCGATCGACGTCAGATCGCTGCCCAAAGGATGTTTCGTCCAGAAAGTGATGCTGGGCGGACGTGAAGTCTCCGTCGATGACTTCGAGATCCTAACCTCCGCGCCGCTCGATATCGTGCTCAGCAACACCGCCGGCACGATCGCCGGACTGGTAGCGGACGACGATGGCAAGCCGTTTCCGTATTCGACCGTTACGCTGATTCCCCCGGATGGCGTGTCGCGGCCGGTGAAGCAATCCGTGGATGACGATGGCAAATTCAAGTTCACGAACCTGCGGCCCGGCAAGTATAAACTGTTCGCCTGGGAAGAAGTGGACGATGGGCTCTGGCCAGACCCGGCATTCCGCAAAAAGTACGAAGGCCGGGCCACGGAAATTACCGTCGGCCCCAGCGAGACACAGAACGCGCAACTCCGCGTCATCGCGGCGGAGGAAATGAAGTAGAGGCAGGTCGGAGACCTGCCCCACTACACTTCCCACTACACTGCGGCGGCTTCGGGTCCGGAGCCCTCGCGCAGCAGATCGAGGAACGCCTGCGCCACGCGATGAAAGCGCTTCTTCTTGCGGTGAATGATTCCGAGCGGGCGGAATAGGGTCGCGTCGGCGATGCGCACGGCGGCCAGGCGGCCCTGCTCCACCTCATCCTTCATGTTGCGGGCGGGCATGATGCTGACGCCGACGCGATGCGTGACCGCTTCCTTGATCATCTGGATGTTGTCGAAGTGCAGAGCCACGTTGACTTCGACGCCGTGCTCCTTGAGGAAGCGGTCCATGTGGCGGCGACATCGAAGCTGGGTAGCTCTGCGCCTGAGCAAACACTGCGGCGGGATCTATCGCGCCGCGGCGTCTATTCGCCGACCCGCATGACTTCGCCCGGTTGGATCGACCCCATGATCGATCGACACGCTTCCAGGTGTGGCAACAGATCCTCAAGCCGATTCGACCTGGCGCGGACAATCAGAATAGCGATCCTGCGGCCAGCCAAATTTTGCTGGTACTGGAGGCCCTTGTCCATCGTCAAAAAGAGATCAAAACCAGCGGCTTCGGCCAGCGAAAGGAGGCGTCCATTTTTCTGGCCGGCAAGGCCGGCTTCAGGAGCAGTCGTGCAATCATGGCCGGCGAGCGCGCTTTTCAATTTGCGTGGGATACACTCGTCCAGCAGGACCTTCATCCCAATTGGCTGACGAGGAGCGATTTCGCAAATTCGAGCGCGGCAACCGCCGCGTCCTTGGACACGGTCGGAAAATCGTCCAGAAACTCGTCGAGAGTCTGCCCGCCTTCCAGGTAGTCCAATAAGGCTTGAAACGGGACGCGCGTGCCTCGGAAGACCGGGGTCCCTCCGAGGATGTCCCGATCCTTGACGATGATGTCGTTGGGTTGCATCGATCCCATTCTATCGCTATACCGCGGCGGCTTCGGGCCCGGAGCCCTCGCGCAGCAGATCGAGGAACGCCTGCGCCACGCGATGAAAGCGCTTCTTCTTGCGGTGAATGATTCCGAGCGGGCGGAATAGGGTCGCGTCGGCGATGCGCACGGCTGAAAGGCGGCCCTGCTCCACCTCATCCTTCATGTTGCGGGCGGGCATGATGCTGACGCCGACGCGATGGGTCACGGCTTCCTTGATCATCTGGATGTTGTCGAAGTGCAGAGCCACGTTGACTTCGACGCCGTGCTCCTTGAGGAAGCGGTCCATGTGGCGGCGGATGGGCAGATCGTCGTCGAAGGTGATGAAGTCCGCGCCGTTGAGCTCGCGGGGCATGACGGCGTCGGGACGGCCGGCCAGCGCATGCTCGGGCGAAACCGCCAGCACCATTTCCTCGCGACGCCACGGAATCACGGTGATGTCGCGGCGGTTCTCGGGATAGCTGATCAGCCCCAGGTCCACTTCACCCGCCAGCACGGCTTCATAGATGCGCTCGGGCCGAAGATACTGCACTTCCAGCTTGGCTTCGGGCTGACGCCGCGCGAACTCCCGCTCCAGGCTCACCATCTCGCTCAAGCCCACCGAATAAATCGCGGCCACGCGCAGCGTTCCTTCGACTTCCTGGCGCATGCGTTGGAGAGCCGACTCGAAGTCTTCCTTGCGGCGCAGAATGTCGCGGCAGAACTCGCCGTAGAGGCGGCCGGCGGGGGTGACGACCAAAGGCCGCGTGGAACGGTCCAGCAATTCGACTCCCAGAGCGCGCTCCAGCTCCTGCACATGCTGGCTGGCGGCGGATTGACTAATGCCGTTCATGGCAGCGCCTCGGCTGAAGCTGTGGGTCTGGGCGATGTCCCTGAAAAGCTTTAGGTTCTCGTAGTTCACTGCCAATATTATCTATCAGTTATTGTAATATTGCAAGCCTATAAATCCTGTTGACGTGATACTAGCAACTAGGGTATTCTGAGGTATGTCCTACCCCCCTTCCAGGCAGGGCCTCCCTTCTATTCAGGGCCTCCCTGCTATTCAGGGCCTCTATGATCCTAGCCATGAGCACGACGCCTGCGGGATGGGGTTTGTCGTCGATCTTCATGGTAACAAATCCCACGAAATCATACGCAAGGGCATCGAGATCCTGGTCAATCTCACGCATCGCGGCGCGTGCGGTTGCGATCCGGAAACGGGGGACGGCGCAGGCATCCTGATTCAGATCCCACACGAGTTCTTCGTGCGGGAGTGCCGCGAAATCGGCTTCTCGCTGCCCGAGCCGGGCGGGTACGGCGTGGGCATGATGTTTCTTCCCGTGGAGCCGCAGCAGCGGCTGATGTGCGAAGGCATCGTGGAGCGGATCGCGCGCGAGGAAGGGCTGACCGTGCTGGGGTGGCGCGACACGCCGCTGAACAGCGACGCCATCGGCCGCACCGCTCGCGCGACGCAGCCTTACATCGAACAGGTATTCCTGCGCGGCGCGCACGAATGGACGCAAGACGAATTGGAGCGCGCGCTGTACGTGGTGCGCCGGCGCGCGGAAACCGAAGTCGCGGCCACCGACATCCGCGAAAAGGAATTCTTCTATGTGCCGTCGCTGTCCACGCGGCTGATCGTCTACAAGGGCCTGCTGCTGGCGCCGCAGATTTCGGAATTTTACAAGGAGCTCTCCGATCCGGACACGCGCAGCGCCTTGTGCATGGTGCACCAGCGCTTCTCCACCAACACGTTTCCGACCTGGCAACTGGCGCATCCCTACCGCATGATTTGCCACAACGGCGAAATCAATACGGTGAAGGGCAACGTCAACTGGATGAACGCGCGGGAGTCCGTGCTGAGGTCGAACCTGTTCGGCGAAGACCTGGAAAAAACGTTTCCAGTGGTTCGCCCGGGGCTGAGCGACACAGGGTCTCTGGATAACGCGGTGGAGATGCTGACGCTGGCCGGGCGCGAGCTTCCGCACGTGATGGCGATGCTGATGCCGGAGGCCTGGGACGCGGATTCCACCATGCTGGACGAGAAGCGCGCCTTTTACGAATACCACGCGTCTTTGATGGAGCCCTGGGACGGGCCCGCCGCGGTGGCGTTCACCGACGGCAAATGGCTGGGAGCTACGCTCGACCGCAACGGCCTGCGTCCGGCGCGGTATCTGGTCACCCAGGACGGGCTATTGATTCTGGCGTCTGAAATCGGGGTTCTGCCGGTGAAGCCGGAAGAGGTGGTCTCAAAGGGGCGCTTGCAGCCGGGCAAGATGCTGCTGGTGGATCTGGTAAACCACCGCTATGTTCCGGATGAGGAGATCAAGCACACGCTGGCGTCGCGCCAGCCTTACCGGGAGTGGCTGGATAAGAATCAGATCACTCTGGATGCGCTGCCCGATCCTCCGCGGGTCTACGGCACGGACTCGAAAACGCTGCTGCAACGCCAAAGGGCCTTCGGCTATACCGAGGAAGATCTGCGGATCCTGATCGCGCCCATGGCGGAAAAGGGCGAAGAACCAATCGGATCGATGGGCGTGGACACGCCGCTGGCCTGCCTTTCCGACGTGCCTCAGCCGCTGTTCAACTATTTCAAGCAGCTCTTCGCGCAGGTGACCAATCCGGCCATCGACCCCATCCGCGAGGAGCTGGTGATGTCGCTCACCAGCTACATCGGCTCAGAGCGCAACATCCTGGAGGAGACGCCGCAGCATTGCCATACTCTGAAGCTGCCGCATCCTATCCTGACGAATCGCGATCTCGAAAAGCTGCGACGCGTGAGCTGGGGCGATTTTCTGGGCACGACGCTGCAAGCCGTGTTTAAAGCCGACAGCGGAGAGCAAGAACTGGAGCGCGCGCTCGACGGGCTGTGCCGGCGGGCTTCGCTGGCCATCCGCGACGGCTACCGTCTGTTGATCCTTTCCGACCGCGGGGTCGAGTCCAAGTACGCTCCCATTCCCAGCCTGCTGGCGCTGACCGCGGTGCACAATCATCTGGTGCGGGAACGCACGCGCACCCAGGTCGCGCTGATCATCGAATCGGGCGAGCCGCGCGAGGTGATGCACTTCGCCCTGCTGATCGGCTACGGCGCCAGCGCGGTGAATCCGTATCTGGCGATCGAGACGCTGGAGGATATGGCGCAGCGCGGACGGCTGGGCAGCGCCACCTCAGGTAACATCAGTTTCGACGTCGCGCTGAAGAATTATAAGAAGTCGATCAACAAGGGCCTGCTGAAAGTTTTCTCCAAGATGGGCATCTCCACGCTGCAAAGCTATCGCGGCGCGCAGGTGTTCGAGGCCATCGGTTTGAACAAGTCGATGGTGGACCAGTATTTCACGGGCACGGCTTCGCGCATCGAAGGGGTCGGGCTGGATGTGCTGGCTCGCGAGGCGCTGATGAAGCATGCGCACGCCTTCAGCCCGGTGACCGAATCGGAAACCGAGCTGAACGTGGGCGGCGATTATCAATACCGCATCAAGGGCGAGTATCATCTGCTGAATCCGCAGACCATCGGCAAGCTCCAGCAGGCAGTGCGCGAGAAACGCTTCGAGACCTTCGAGGAATATACGGAGCTGATCGACAAGCAGAACCGGCATCTGTGCACGCTGCGAGGCTTAATGGAGCTGAAGACGGCGGAAAAGCCGGTGAAGCTCTCTGAAGTGGAGCCGGCCAGCGAGATCGTCAAGCGCTTCGCCACCGGGGCGATGTCGTTCGGCTCCATCAGCAAGGAAGCGCATGAGACGCTGGCCATCGCCATGAACCGCATCGGCGGACGCTCCAATACGGGCGAGGGCGGGGAGGACGAGGCCCGCTTTCAACGCGATCCCAACGGCGACTGGCGGCGCAGCTCCATCAAGCAGGTGGCCTCGGGGCGTTTCGGCGTCACCACCAATTACCTGGTCAACGCCGACGACTTGCAGATCAAGATCGCGCAAGGAGCCAAGCCGGGTGAAGGCGGCCAGCTCCCCGGCCACAAGGTGGATGAGGTAATCGCGCGCGTGCGCCACTCCACGCCGGGCGTGCCGCTGATTTCACCGCCGCCGCACCACGACATTTATTCGATCGAGGATCTGGCGCAGTTAATTTACGATTTGAAAAACGTCAACCCCAAGGCGCGCATTTCGGTGAAGCTGGTGGCCGAGGTGGGCGTGGGAACGGTGGCCGCGGGCGTGGCCAAGGCGCACGCCGACGTGGTGCTGATCAGCGGCCATGACGGCGGCACCGGAGCGAGTCCGCTGACGTCGCTGCGCCACGCGGGCATTCCCTGGGAGCTGGGCCTGGCCGAAACGCAGCAGGTGCTGGTGCTCAACGACCTGCGCAGCCGCATCGTGGTGCAGACCGACGGCAAGCTGCAAACCGGCCGCGACGTGGCCATCGCCGCGCTGCTGGGCGCGGAGGAGTTCGGTTTCTCCACCATGCCTCTGGTCTCCATGGGCTGCATCATGATGCGCAAGTGCCATCTGAACACCTGCCCGGTGGGCATCGCCACGCAGGACCCGGAGCTGCGCAAGAAATTCCAAGGTACACCCGAGAACGTCGTGAATTTCTTCTTCTTTATCGCGGAGCAGGTGCGCGCCTACATGGCATCCATGGGCTTCCGCAAATTTGAAGAGATGGTGGGGCGCGTGGACATGGTTGAAATGCGTCCGGCGCTGGAGCACTGGAAAGCCCGGGGACTGGACTTTTCGCAATTGCTGTTTAATCCTCCCGCGCCTTCGCGGGTGGGCCGCCGCTGCATGATCGCGCAGGATCACGGCTTGGAGAAGGCTCTGGACGCAAAGCTGATCGACTATGCCAAGCCGGCCATCGAAAAGGGCACGCCGGTGGAGTTCGTGCTGCCCATCCGCAACGTGGACCGCACCGTGGGCGCGATGCTTTCCGGTGAAATCGCCCGCAAGCACGGTTCCAAGGGACTGGAGCCCGGCGCGATTCACTTCCGCTTCAACGGCAGCGCGGGCCAGAGCTTCGGGGCGTTTCTGGCGCCGGGCGTGACGCTGGAGCTGGAAGGCGACGCCAACGATTACGTCGGCAAGGGACTGTCCGGCGGCAAGCTGATCGTCTATCCGCCGCGCAATTCCACATTCCTGCCGGAGGAAAATATTTTGATCGGCAACGTGGTGCTCTACGGAGCGACTTCGGGAGAGGCGTTTTTCAACGGCCGCGCGGGGGAGCGTTTCGCGGTGCGGAATTCCGGAGCCACTGCCGTGGTGGAGGGCGTGGGCGACCATGGCTGCGAGTACATGACTAAGGGACTGGTGCTGGTCATCAACGACACCGGCAAGAATTTCGCGGCGGGCATGACCGGCGGGATCGCCTATGTGCTGGATGAAACCGGCGAATTTCAGGGCACCAAATGCAATCGGGCCAGTGTGGATCTGGAGGAGCTCGAAGAAAAGGACGCCGCCGAGGTGCGCTACTGGATCGCGCGGCACGCCGAGCATACCGGCAGCCCGCGCGCCAACTGGATCCTGGAAAACCTCGACTCCATGCTTCCCAAATTCGTCAAAGTGTTCCCGCACGAATATAAGCGCGTATTGGGCCTGAAGCGGCAGGCGGTGGCTTCCCATGGTTAGCGTTGGTGGGGCGGGTCTTCGACCTGCCAATTTCGGGAGCATGGTTAAAATCCGGCATGGGTAAGATCAGCGGGTTTCTCGAATACAGCCGCGAAACTCCGCAGCGCCGTCCGGTAAGCGAGCGCGTCAACGACTGGTTTGAAGTCTACCAGGACTTCTCGCTTGAAAAAGTCCAGACCCAGGGCGCGCGCTGCATGGATTGCGGAGTGCCCTTCTGCCACACGGGCTGCCCTCTCAACAACATTATTCCGGATTGGAACGACCTGGCCTTCCGGGGCCGCTGGCACGACGCCATCCGCGTGCTCCACTCCACCAACAATTTCCCGGAGTTCACGGGACGGATCTGTCCCGCTCCGTGCGAAGCCGCGTGCGTGCTCGGCATCAACGAGCCTCCGGTGGCCATCAAGGTGATCGAACGCACGGTGATCGATTACGCCTGGGAGCAGGGTTGGATTCACCCCGAGCCTCCTTCGAAGAAGAGCGGCAAGCGCGTGGCGGTGGTCGGATCGGGACCGGCGGGTCTGGCCGCGGCCCAACAGCTCGCGCGCGCGGGTCATGGGGTGACTGTGTTCGAGAAGGCCGACCGTATTGGTGGTTTACTGAGATACGGCATCCCCGACTTCAAGATGGAGAAGCACGGGATCGACCGCCGCATCGAACAGATGAAGGCCGAAGGAGTCGAGTTCCTGGCCAACACGCCGATCCGGTCGCTCGAAAATATGCGCCCGGCATACCAGGCAGTGGTGCTGGCGATGGGGGCCGAGCATCCGCGCGAGCTTAACGTCCCCGGGCGCGAGCTCAAGGGCATCCATTTCGCCATGGATTTTCTGCCGCAGCAGAACAAGCGCGTCGCGGGCGACCATGTACCCGATGCAGGCGCGATTCTGGCGGCGGGCAAGCACGTGATCATCATCGGCGGCGGCGATACCGGAGCCGACTGCCTGGGCACCTCCCACCGGCAGAAGCCCGCGTCGGTGCATCAGTTCGAGATCATGCCCATGCCTCCCGAGGACCGCTCGCCTTTGACGCCGTGGCCGCTGTGGCCCTTGCAGTTGCGCGTGGAGAGCTCGCACGAGGAAGGCGGCAAGCGCGAATGGGCGGCGGCGACGACACATTTTTCGGGCGATCTCGACGGCAACGTCCAAAAACTGCATGGCATTCGCGTGGGCCCTCCGCCGAAGTTCGAAGCCATTCGCGGAAGCGAGTTTACTCTCGATGCGGACCTGGTGCTGCTGGCCATGGGATTCACCGGTCCGGTGAAGCACGGATTGATCGAGCAGGCCGGGTTGAAGCTGGACCTGCGCGGCAATCTCGCCACCGAGAACTATCAGACGTCGATGGAAGGAGTATTCGCCGCCGGCGATGCTCGCCGAGGGCAGTCTCTAGTGGTGTGGGCCATCGCCGAGGGTCGCAAGGCGGCTGAGGCGGTGGACGCGTACCTGCGTGTTTGACTGGTTTAATAGACATACTTTTCGACGTCCATGCCTGTGCCTCCAGAAACGTCATTCACGACGTAAAACCCGGAACGAAACGGGACCAAGAGGGGGGTCGTCAAGGACTCTGTCCTTTGCTGCCAAATTAGGGCGCCTGATCTGTCGAACTCGGCAATTATCTTCTCGGCCACTCCCGCTCCTGGGCTCGGCTTCTGGCCGTTACCGATAACCAGGTGTCCGCGTGGGGTGGAGATCAGCTGGTAGGAACGGCCGTCCCATCCGATGAGAGGTGTCTCCACCAGATGCAGCTGTCGCAGCGATTGGTCGAGCGCCAGAAGATGGACCATATTATCTTCGCCGCCTTCGAGTTTACTGAACAGTATGCTGCAACCTCCTTCCGGGTCGGCGACAACAGTCCCCTGCTTCGCGTCGATTCGCTTGGAACGAAGAACGCGTCCCGACGAATCGAGAATCTGAAGAAGGATGTAGCTACCTCCTTGAGAGACCACGAAGATATTCCCGGAGGGCCCGACGGAGACCACGGGGAGTACAAGTTTCGGTGAAAAGGCGCGGCGCCAAAGCACCTTACCGCTTGAATCCAGCTTTACCAGCGTGAGGGGCTGCTGATCACCGGCTGCAATGAATTGACCGCGGTCCGCGCCGAGCAAGGCCGTTAATTGAGGACCGATGCCTGCAATGCGTACGGGGCTGCCTAAGCCCTCGGTTCCAACGGGCAAAAAAAACGCGCCTTCATCCGTCTGTGCTTGTCCTCCTGAGACGACGTTCGCAAGAAGGCCGACGCTGTGCCCGCTTGTTGCCGGTGACAAATAGTTGACCCACTCAACTGGCTTCAGCGGCAGGGTCGGAGTGTACTTGACGATTAGACGCCCGTTGGCATCGATCTTCGTTAGAGAGTCGTCCAGCTTGCCCGGACCGCCGCCCGTAATAAGCCAGAGTGTTCCATTCTCGTCCGAAGTGCCAACCGGCACCAACCCAACCTGTAAGTCGTAGTGCCGCTGCCATTCGAGCTTATAGGGACTGGCGTTGGTTCCAGCCGGCTGCTGAGATGGGCTCTGCGGCTGCGCGTGCAGCAAACCCAACGCGGAGCAAAGCAGGCAGACGAAGCAGAGGAGCACGCGATTTAACGTCCGGTTCATCCGCATCCCGTGCTGTTTTCCCCAGACATCATCGTACCGCCGCGCGAATCTTGCCGCCGAGCCGAAGGGTCGTAAAGCGGCCGAAGCGGTGGACGCGTACCTGCGCCTGACTTGATACTCTTGTGCTGTAGGGAGGCCGCGCCAGAAGATGGACAGCGCATTCATCGAGCTTGATATCGAGACGGAAGCGCGGCTTTCTGGAATACGCGTCGTCTCATCGAGGTGGAGGATCGGCTGCTCCGGGCAGTGGCGCGGGATACGGTCCAGAACTCCCAAACGGAGATTCGGCGCGGTAGCGATGCGTTCGCCGCCGCTCAGCGTGCCAGCATTCGCAGGGTATTCACCGATTATTCCCATGCCGACGCGTCCACGGATCAGCAGCTGACGGCGCTGGAACGGCGGTTGCTCGAAATCGAGAAGCGGCTGCACATTCCTCCTCCTCCGCCGCCCCCGCCGTCCTGAACAAGTCTATTTACGCAACTTCGAGAAGCACCCAACCCGGCAGGCTCGCGGGCTGGTTGTTTTCGAAGATGACGCGGCGAGTTTTGGGGAAGGGAAGACCGGTTTGGAGCGCGCGATCGTAGAGCGAGTATTGCTTCAGCACGGATCGGTAGGCTGCGCCTTCGGTCTCCAGGCACGCGACCTTGGAATGCAGCCCGCCGCCCCAGCCCACCGATAGCATGCAGTAATTCTGCGACGCGCCGATTTCCTTGAGGCGTTCTTCCAACGCTTCCACCAGCGCCGCGACCCGCGCCAAGCCCGCCGATTCCGCGTAGTGTTTGTGGCGGGCCAGTTGTCCCGCGGCATAGCGATTCGCGGATTGAAACAGCCGCGTGCGGTCCTGCGTGGATTTCTCGCTCCACACGCCCTCGAAGGTCGTGCCGGGCGTCGCCATCTCGGCGAACAGCGGCGTGCTTTCCTCGATGCGCCGCGAATCGGTCGAGCCGCGCACCGATTTCCACCCAAGTTCGAACTTGGCGTCGGAACTCCCGCCTTTGGCGGGGCCGCGAGCAACCAGCGTCGAGACGCGCAGCAGGTACACCTTCATGGCGGAATATGCAGCGTCGCGCGAATCGCCCATCGAGACGCGTTTGGCGCGCGGCACATCCTCGATTTTAGAGGCCGGATTGCGGGGCGGCCGCTCCCCCGCGATTCGTTCGGCAAGGTCCTTGAGCGTTCCTTCGGTCCAGCGGTCGAAGACAGCGCCCGTGCGCAGAGCCCCCTTTACCGCGGTCGCGGGAAGGTACGGACCGCTGAGCGACGCCGCGAAGGTCGGGATGAAGAGATTCTCGGCGTGCGCGCGCTCCCACACCGGAACCGTGCCCGGGTTCTCGAAGGGAATGCGCCGCCCGGCGAAGTTCTGCGCGAATCCGCCCCAACTTGCGAAATCCAGCCGGTCGGCTTTTTTCAATTGCGCCAGATATCCGTCCAGGCGCGGACCCTTGGCCAGGAGCTTGAAGATGCGCCGCTGGTCCAGCACGTTGACATGATCGCGCCAGACCATGTAGTCGATCGGCGAGAGCTTCTGCCCATCCCCCACCAGCGTGGGAGTGAGGCACATCACGCGGTACTTCATGAAGCCTCCGGCATGGCTTCTTTGGGAGCTTCCTTCGACGTCTCCCGTATGACGGGCGGGCGCAACGGAATCCGAATGGCCAGCGCGTATCCGGCGCGATAGACGGGATGCGGAAAGCCCTCCGGCGCGACGTCGGTGACCGAGCCTCGCGGTTCCGACGGCGCCACTAGCACGGAGCCTTCGGTGATCATGCGCGTGAGGCGCTTCACATTGTTCAATGTGTCACCCCATCCGTCTCCGGACTCCGCGCGGCCGCTGCGGATGGCGACGGCGTAGTTGCCGCGTTTCCAATCGATGGGATCATCGGGTGCGGGGTGGTACAGCGAAAGCATCCACCACGCGGTTTCGACGCCGGCATCGGAAGTGGCAGCGAGCGCGGCCACCAGCGCCTCCTGATCGGAGAACTCGATATCGGCGCGGCCCCAGCCTCGCGAGCGCTCGCCGCCGAAACCGGAATCGGCCAGCAAGCGCAGAGCCGCGGTCACGCTGCCCTTCCACTTCCGGCGAGCTTCGTCATCGGCAAACGCAGCCATCATCCACAGTCCGGCGTTGGGGGCGAACTCCAGGCAGGCGCTGGAATGCGGCTCAACCGAAGAGCCGCCGCGATCCACCGCCGCGCTCGACCGCACGGAGACGCGAAACGGTCCCTGAGTGCCCATCGTAATCAAGGTTTCGCTGGCGCCGTCCACGGCCCAGCCTTCTTCAGATACCGGCTTTCCGCCGAGCATCTCCCGAATCAGCGCGAGCGGCGCGAAGCGCGCGCCTTTCCAACGGACCTTAGACGATGCCAGCGGCGGCCACAGGTTGCGCGGCGGCATTACGTACAGAGTTTCGCCATTGAACGGAAAGCAGGAGCTGAAACGCACTGCGGGCGTGGCGGCTCGGGCCGTGGCATCCAGCCACTCTTCGAGCATTCCCAGCCGCGCCATCGCACCGGATACGGCCGAGTACAGAGTGTCGCTGTGATACACGCGCTCCACGCGGTCGCGGTCGCCCGAATCGGGCCCGATGCGCCACGGTCCGGTGGGGCGCAGGCGAATGAACAAACCAGCCGGCATGCGATCCTAAGTCAGCTTTTCCGCGAACTCGCCATTGTTGGCCGCGGCCTGCACGTGCGCGAGATCCGCGCCGGAGGCGAGCTCGGCTTCCGCGCCGCCCGAGGAATAAAAGTCGCGATTGCGCCAGGAGAGCTTGAGATTGGAGAAGCGCACGCGCCCGCTGCCGCGCGATCCTCCTCCGCCCAGGGCGTCGTCCTCGAGCAAACGCAAGCCTTCGATCACGCGCGCCACCAGCGCCTTGTCCTCTTCGCACAGAATGTCCAGGATCATGCGCACGCGGAAGCGCGCGCCCGCAGGAACGCGCTCCAGGGTCCGCGGGTTGGCCTGCGACGTAATGCGGTCGATGGCGTTTTCGCTCTTGACCTCGGTGATCTCGTCGTCGAGATTTTCGCGCATCTGCGCCGTGATGCTCTCCTGATCCAGGGGAGCGTCGTACACGGTGAGCCGCGCCGGACTGGCCGACTTGGACTCGATCGCGTCGCCCTCCACGCGCTCCATGCGGCCGGGATTGCGGCCGAACAGCAGGCAGATCTCGTCGTCGGGACGGTTGCTCTGATGGATGCGGACTTCCTGGCCGCGGCGCTTGGAAAGATATACCAGCTCGGCCGGCGAGGTGAGCCCCATTGCGTTTTCGAGCAACGAGCGGATCTTGCCGCGCAGCGAGCTGCCCGGAATGTAGGGCAGGCCGAAGGCGTCCTTCACCACCGGATTATCCGCTCCGCCGATTTCGAGCGAGCCTTTCCCCGCGCCGATGTGCAACCCGGTTTCGCAATGCAGGTCGCCCGAAAAAATCAATTTTCCAACCAGCTTCAGTTGCGTCTGAGCCGTGTGTGTACTCATAAATTATGTTTACTCGTTATAAGCCACAATGGCCTCGAACAGATCCTTGAACCGCTCATACCCGCGCGCGTCGTTCTTGCGCGTCACCTGGAGCAGAAGGCGCTCCAGAGCGTCCAGGCTGCGCAGGGAATGCCGCGCGATGGTGTAGGCCAGGCGCGCGCGCAGCATCACGAACTGGTGCTGGCGCTCGCTTTCGGGCGCGCGCACGGCCCGCCGCACCGCGTTATACAGACGTCGGAGCTGGCTCTTGGTGCCGCTGTCCATATCGCGCATGCGCGCCACCACGGCGTGGGCCTGGTTGTCCAGATAAAGGCTGTCGGACATGAGCTTCTCGATCTCGATTTCCGGCGCCATTTCAAAGGGCCGTCCGCCGCCGCCGCCGGGACGCGGACCGCCTTCCCGCCGGTCGGGCCGCCGGTCATCTCGATGGCCACCTTCGGGCCGAGGCCCACCCTCGGGCCGGCGTTCGCCGCCGCCGCGGCCTTCGGGGCGGGCGTCACGGCGCTCTCCGCCTTTGGGCCGATCGCCTTGGGGAGGACGATCTTCACGCCGGGGACGATCCTGCTGCGGCTTTGCTTCCTGCTTCTGGCCTTCCGGTTTCGGCGCCTCCCGCTTAGGGGCTTCCTGCGGCGTTGCTGGGGCTTCCGGCTGGGGCGGAGCTTCCGTCACCGCGGGAGCCGCGGCTGCTGGGGTTGCTTCAGTTTGCGCTTCGTCTTCCATTCCGTTTCCTTCTTACTTGAATGCCTCGATCTTAACTTAAATGCCCCGATCTTACGCCTCGGCCGACAGTCTGGCCCATTCTAACGCTACCCGGCCGGCGGGCCGCAACTTGACTGTAACAGCGCTGCGTCCGATCAGGTCCGCGATCAGGCCCGTGCGCGCCCTCTGGAACTCGGTGCGCTGTTGAGCGGGCCGGGTTCTGCCGGAGGTCGCGGCCTCCAAAATCCGCCGGATGCGGCGATGGTAGCGCCAGGGCCTCTCGCCTCCGGTGCGCCGGGCCTGCCGCCGCGATACACGCGACTGGGTTTCGCGATAGATGCCGCAGAGATCGCGCAGATACTGCGGCGAGCATCCAAACTCCGACACCATACGCATCAGCGTGTCCTTGAGCCCGCTAGCCTCGGAGAACTGCTTCCATTCGAGCGTCCGGCCCAACAGCCAGATGCAGTCCTTGTCGGCGGATTTGGCGGCTTCGAGGCGCTCGCCGGCTTCTTCGAACACCGCGCCCAGCGAAGCGTCCACCGCGGGCGCCAGCGCCAGGGACATGCTGATGGTCTTGCTCTCCGCGCCCGGATAGTCTTTCAGATTCTGCTCGGCGAAGCGGTGGAACAGGCGCTCCATTTCACTCGCCAGCGCCAGCAGCGCGTCCCACGCGCCATACACGGCGAAGTCGTCGCCGCCCGCATAAATCACCGTCACCTTGCGCCAGAACTCCGGCATGGAGCAGATCACTTCCAGCTCGCCCGCGAAGAACTGCTTGTACAGCACGGAGAGCTGAATATGTTCCTCGATGGTCTGGGTGCGGCGCATGCGAATGCCGAACGTATCCACGTCGCCGCGCAGGACGCCCCATGTGTGCAGCCCCCCGGAGCGGGCCGCCAGTGTGCCGGTCGAAGCCGGTCCGGAGCCGTCGTCGCTCAGCGCGGCGTGGCGAGCCAGGGGGAGCGCCTCCGCCGACGCCGTCAGGCTCCACGTGTGCTTGCCTTCGCCGATCGAAACCTGCCCCGGATGTTCCGGCGACCATCCCACCGACCCGGCCTCGCGCAACCGGGCCGCGAGCCCGATGAAGTACGCATCGGCGTCTGCCGAGCCATCGCCGGAGGAAGCGGGCAGATCGAACAACGCCAGACCACTCTGATCCGCGGGTGCTCCGCGCCGCCGGTCCATCTCTTCCTGAAGACGCCGCCGGACGTCGCTCCAGTCGCCGAGATTTTCGGTGATACTCCAGAGCAGCTTCAGCGCCCCGCCGCTTAAAGCCCCGATTTCCGCCGCGGCCGCATCGAGAAAGGCCTCCGCCGCGCCCCGCGATTCCTGGGGCAGCACCAGCAGGAACTGGCCGCCGCCGCTCGATCCCAACAAGATCTTCGCCAGGCCCAGCTCTGACAGCAGAGCGCGCGGCAGCACCTCGCTCAGCAGGCTGATCCAGTGCGAGCGCCCCAGGAACACTTGGTCCGGGTTTTCACCTGCGGCGTTTTCACCGGCCGGCGCGAGCAGAAACTCGGCCGTACCCAGCAGTTTGCCTTCGAGAAATATCTGGATCGACATTCTAAATGCGAAACCATCAGAGTATCACGGCCATGGTGGGGCAGGTCTGCGACCTGCCATTTCTGGAGTCGATGGCGTTATTCGCTACCATGACGCTATATGGAAAGAATCCCGGAGCACGAGATCCATCCGCAGTTCGTCGCGAGGTGGTCGCCCCGAGCCATGAACGGCGTGCCGGTGAGCGAAGCCGAGCTCATGCGCCTGTTCGAGGCCGCGCGCTGGGCGCCGTCCTGCGCCAACTCGCAGCCCTGGCGTTTCGTCTATGGCCGCGCCGGGACGCCGCACTTCGAGCGCTTGTTCCAACTGCTTGCCGAGGGCAACCGGTCCTGGTGCGCCCGCGCCGGCGCTTTGATCGTGGCGCTTTCGAAGACCACGTTCGATAACGGCCGCCCTACGCGGACACATTCCTACGACACTGGCGCGGCATGGATGAGCCTGGCGCTCCAGGGCTCGCTGATGGGATTGGCGGTTCACGGCATGGCCGGTTTCGACTACGACCGCGCCCGCGTGGATCTGCGCGTTCCGGAGGGTCACGAGGTTGAAGCCATGATCGCGGTGGGGCATCCTGGCAAGCTCGAGGATCTGCCGGAACAGCATCGGGCTCGCGAGGTCAAGAGCATGCGGTGGCCGGTGAGCGAGTTGGTGTTTGAGGGCCGCTTTGCTTGACGCTTCAAGAGGTCTTTGAATCGAGTATCCCGGCCTCGGCCACCCCAGCCTTTTGAGCCCGGCGAACGAAGGCTTGATCGAATGATGCAAACCGAACGCCTTGCGGTTTGCTCGCCAAGTGCAGCGCGTCGGCGAAATCGATTCCCTTCGCCGACAGCGCCAGAGCGCTTGCCACCGCGGATTCATCCTCCACGCGCACGTTCGGAAGCCCCATCAGGTCTTCTAGAGCCTTGCGTACTCCATCGGGGCGATATTGGTAAAAACTGGTCAGGACCCAACTGACTTCAAGGAGCACCGTCTTTGCGATCCAGATCTGCTGGGCGGCAAATAGCGAAGCCGCATACACAGTCTGCTCGCGATCGTCCCGCGTGAGCAGGCGGACGATCACATTAGTATCGACCGCTATCATGCCGCTTCTTGATTTGGAGCACGATGCCTTGCTTCATCTGCGATACGGTCTTCGGTTTTCCCGTGTATTTCAAGCATCCAACCACGTCTTCAAGCCGCGTCTCGGGAAGCCGACTCAGGGGACGCAACAACACGCCCTCGGGCGTCTCCTTCGGCTTGGGCAGAATCACCTGTCTTTTGGCCGAGAGGCGTGTGGCTTTCATGTGACGAGACTCCAATAGGATTGTCCCACGGCGCCGCCGGCTAATACGCCTTCGCGATCACCGCTCTCTTCTCCACCGTCTCGCCGGTGACAATGCACTTTCCCGGACCGTCGAATTCGTCCACCAGCGGAATGTTGCGGATGCTGGCCTTGAACTGCTTCACGCGCTCATCGTTGGCCGGGTCGTCCTTAATATGCGCCATCACGAATTTGCCGCCGCCCTTTTCGGCCGTCACCGAGCGCAGGATCTCCTCCACCTCTCCGATGGAATTCGCGAGCACCGTATTGTCTTTCAACCGTTGCCGCGCCCGCACGAGCAGATCGGTCTGCATGGCTTCCAGCGTCGCGGCCAGTTTGCCCGCGGCTTCGGGTTGCTCGATGACTTCCTTGACTCCCGTATCGCGCCGCTTGATCACGATCTTGCCCGAGGCCACGTCGCGCGGCCCCAGCTCGAAAACCACCGGCACGCCGCGCCGTTCCCAGTGGAAAAACTTGGCGCCCGGCGATTGCCCCTCGCGAAGGTCCAGATGCGCGCCCAGATCGGCCGCTAGTTTCGAGGCCACTTCCATTACCTGCGCGCGCTCCTCCTCCTTGCGGTAGATCGGCACCAGCACGGCTTTGCGCGGCGCGACCTTCGGCGGCAGCACTAGGCCTTTGTCGTCGGAGTGCGTCATGATCAAGCCGCCGATCAGCCGCGTGCTGACTCCCCAGCTCGTCTGCCAAACATAATCGAGCTTGCCGTCCTTAGTTTGGAACTGCACATCGAAGGCCTTGCCGAAATTCTGGCCGAGGTCGTGGGTCGTTCCAGCCTGAAGCGCGATCCCGTTCTGCATCATGGCCTCGATGGCGTAGGAGCTCTCGGCGCCCGCAAACTTCTCGGCGCGCGTCTTGACGCCCCGGATCACCGGCATCGCCATCACGTTTTCCGCCACGTCCGCATACACATCCAGCATCCGCAGCACTTCCTCGAGCGCCTCTTCGTGCGAGGAGTGCGCGGTATGCCCTTCCTGCCAGAGAAATTCCGTGGTCCGCAGAAACAGGCGCGTGCGCATTTCCCAGCGGACGACGTTGGCCCATTGGTTGATCAGCAGGGGCAGGTCGCGATAGCTCTGAATCCATCGCTTGAAGAAATACCCCACGATGGTCTCCGAAGTCGGCCGGATCACGTAGGGCTCTTCGAGTTCCTTGCCGCCGGCGTGCGTCACCACCGCCAGCTCCGGCGAAAATCCCTCGACGTGCTCGGCTTCCTTCTGGAGAAAGCTTTGCGGAATCAGCAGCGGCAGATAAATGTTCTGGTGGCCGGTGGCTTTGATGCGATCGTCCAGCTCGCGCTGCAAGCGCTCCCAGACCGCATAGCCATTGGGCTTGATCACCATGCAGCCTTTGACGATTTCGGCCGGCTCGGCCATGTCGCCCTGGATGGCGACGTCCTGATACCAGGCGGCAAAATCTTTCTCTCTGGGTGTAATCGGGGATTCGGCCATGTTCTCCTATTTTGCGTCAGCTTGCACTAGCCTGCAAATTCGATAGTGGTGTTCTAGAACTACACCACCGCAAATTTCACCTGCCGTTGTGGCGCACGCACTCTGCGTGCCGCGTCGGCACTCCTGCCGACGCTGGGTTGCGACATTGATCGTCGAAGGTGTCGAGAAGAGTCTCGACACGGCACGCAGAGTGCGTGCGCCACCTCATCGGGACGAATTACACCAGCGCCGCGATCAATCCTTCCATCGTATACGGCGAGGCTTCCGCGTCCACCTCCAGGCCGCATTCGCGAACCGTGCGCGAAGTAACCGGGCCGATGGAGGCGATGCGCACGCGATGCGACACGTTAGGGAACAGCGCCGGGCCGGCCGCGTCCACCAGATTCTTCACCGCCGAGGAGCTACCGAAGGTGATCCAATCCGGCTTGCGCGCGAACACCTCCGCGGCATGTTCCGCCAGTCCCGCGGGCGCGACCGTTCGATACGCCTCCACCACTTCGACGCTGGCGCCGCGGCGTGTCAACTCCGCCGGCACCACGTCGCGAGCCACCGCCGCGCGAGGCAGCAGGATGCGCCGTCCGTTGAGGTGCTCCTCCGTAAACGCCGCGACCAGGCTTTCCGCGACGTATTCCTCCGGCATCAGATCGACCTTCAAATGCAGAGCCTCCACCGCCGACCGCGTCGCCGGACCGATGGCGCAGATTTTGAGGCTGCTCAAAGCCCGCATGTCGCGAGCGGACGCATCCAGACGCTCCGTGAAATAACGCACGCCGTTCACGCTGGTGAAGATCAGCCAATCGTAGGTTCGCAATCGCGCGATGGCTTGGTCCAGAGGCTCCGGATCTTCGGCGGGCCGGATCTCGATGGCCGGAAGGAGAATCGCCTCCGCGCCCAGCTCAGTCAGCGGCGCGGCCAATTCGGCCGCCTGCCCGCGGTCGCGCGTAATGACGATGCGTTTGCCGAACAGGGGCAGTTTCTCGAACCAGTTGAAGCGGTCGCGCAGCGCCACCACCTCGCCGACGACGATGGTCGCGGGGGGGCGCATGTTTCGCTCCGCGATCATCCCGGGCAGGGTCGCGAGCGTCCCCACCAGCGTCTGCTGATCCGGCCGAGTGGCCCAGCGGACGGCCATCGCAGGAGTGCTCCCAGGCCGTCCATGCGCCATCATCTCCCGCGCGATCGCGGCAAAATTGACCATGCCCATGAACAGCACCACGGTTCCGGACGTTCCGGTCTTGCTCCAGTCGATTGCTTGCACTTGATGCCCCGTCACGAAGGTCACCACCGATGAATGATCGCGATGCGTCAGCGGAACGCCCGTGTACGCGGCCAGGCCCAGAGGCGTGGTGACGCCCGGAACGATCTCGAAGGGAATGCCGGCATCGGCCAGAGCCTCGATCTCTTCGCCGCCGCGCGCGAAGATAAACGGATCGCCGCCCTTGAGGCGCACCACGGTCCATCCGCGCCGCGCCCGCTCCACCAGCAGCGCGCTGATCTCGTCCTGGGTCATCTCGTGTTTGGCGCGTTTCTTGCCGACATAGACGCGCTCGGCGGTCGCAGGAGCGTAATCCAGGAGCCGCTCGTTGGCCAGAAAATCGTAGAGCACGCAGTCGGCCCGCTCCAGCGCTTCGCGGCCTTTGACAGTGATGAGCCCGGGGTCGCCGGGGCCCGCTCCCACCAGGTAGACTTTCATGCCGCGTACACTTCGGCGAGGATTTCGCGCGCGCCTCGTTCGAGCAGCATGCGGCCGAGTTGCGAGCCGGTGTGCTCGGGGTGGGCGCCGCTGAGCTCGCCTCGGATGACACGCGCGCCGTCGGGCGAGGCGACGATCGCGCGCAAGTGAAGCGTGCGATCGCTCAATGTCGCGTGCGCTCCCACGGGCACTTGGCAACCGCCGCCGAGCGTCGCCAGCAGCGCTCGTTCGGCCTCCACCGTGGCCCGAGCCGGCCCATGATCCAATCTCCTGACAAGCGCCCACGCCGCGCCTCCGTCATCGCGAGTCTCAATCGCCAGCGCGCCCTGGCCCACCGAGGGACACATGATCTCCACGGGAATCAACTCGCGTATGCGATCCTGCCAACCCAGCCTGCGCAATCCCGCTGCCGCCAGCACGATGGCGTCATAGCGACCTTCATCCAGCTTGCGCAGCCGCGTGTCGACATTGCCGCGCAAGGTCTCGATCGTCAGGCCGCGGTTCAAGGCGTGCAATTGAGACGCGCGCCGCAGGGAACTGGTGCCGATGCGCGAGCCCGCCTTCAACTCGGCAAGCGAGCGACCCACCAGCGCGTCGCGAGCCTCCTCGCGCTCCGGGATCGCAGCAATTGTCAAGCCCGCGGGAATCTCCGTAGGCACATCCTTCATGCTGTGCACGGCCACGTCGATCGACCCGGCCAGCAATGCTTCCTCGATTTCCTTGGTAAACAGACCCTTGCCGCCGACCTTCGCCAGCGAAACATCCTGGATCTTGTCGCCGGTGGTCTTGATGATCTCGATACGCGCTTCCGCGCCCAGCCCGATGAGCTTCGCCTGCTCGATGATTTTGGCCTGTATGTACCGCGCCTGCCACAGCGCCAGCGCCGAGCCGCGCGAGCCGATGACGATCACTCGCTGTCCCTCCGTTGTGGGGCAGGTCTTCGACCTGCCATCCCCATCCAGCGGTAGAACGGACGCTCCGAAGTGGGCAGGTCGAAGAGCTGCCCCACCTGCCAGCCGATCACTCACCCTCCTCCTGCTCTACATAGTGGGGCGGACCCCCTGGTCCGCGCCGGACCCCCTGGTCCGGCTCTGCCCATGGGACGGCCAACAGCTCCGAAATGGGCAGGTCGAAGACCTGCCCCACTTGCCAGCCGATCACTCGTCCTCCCCTTTTTTTCCGCCGCGAACTTTCGTGATCATCTCGTGCAGAAACTTGTTGGCGATCCCGCGCGTGATGGCATCGAGTTGCTCCCACTGCTGGGGCGTCAGATCGCCGAGCTTGCCGCGGCGGCGCTCGATCTCGCCCACCCGCCACTGCTCCACCTGCTCCTGGAGGCTCACGATGGCGGAGGAGGATTCGCGCGCCTTCAGCCGCGTCATCATGCGATTGACTTCTTCGACGATGATCAGCTCGGCCTGTTGCGCCACCTCCAGGCGCCCGCGCAGATTGGTGTCCACTACCTTGCCCAGGTCGTCGATGTCATAGAGAAACACGTTGTCCAGCTCGTTGGCGCTGGGCTCGATGTTGCGCGGCACGGCGATGTCGATCAGGAACATGGGCCGGTTGCGCCGTTTGCTGATGGCCGCGCGCATTTCCTCGCAGGTCACGATGTAGCTGGTGGCGCCGCTTGAAGCCAGCAGAATATCCACCTCCGGCAGGGCCTCGTGGAAGCGCTCATAGTCGATCACGCGGCCGCTCACCTCGTCGGCCAGCGCCACGGCCCGTTCGCGCGTGCGGTTGGTCACCAGGATTTCCAGAACGCCCGCCCGCCGCAGATGGCGCGCGGCGCTTTCGGCCATTTTCCCGGCGCCCACCACCAGCACGCGCTGCCCCTTGAGCGATCCGAAAATCTCCCGCGCCAGCGCGACCGCGGCGTAGCTCACCGAAACCGCGCTTTCGCCGATTTCCGTCTCCGTGCGCACCCGCTTGGCCACGTTGAACGCCTTGGTCAGCACCTGATCCAGGAACCCGCTGGTCGCCGTACTGATTGCCCCGCGCTCCTTGGCCACCGCGTAAGCCGCCTTCATTTGGCCCAGAATCTGCGGCTCGCCGACCACCATGGAGTCCAGGCTCGAGGCCACGCGGAACAGGTGCCGGATCGCGTCGGGGCCGTCATAGCGGTACAGGTGCGGCGCCACCCAATCGCGCGCGACGCTCCGCGATTCGGCCAGGAAGCCCTCCACGGCCAATCCCGCGTCGGTCCCTTCATCCGCCGTCACCGCCACTTCCACGCGGTTGCAGGTGGAAAGAATCATGCCCTCCAGCAGGCCTGGGCGCTGCTTGAGTTGATCCAGCGCATCCGGGAGCGCCTGAGCCTCGAAAGCCAGCCGCTCGCGCACTTCGACCGGTGCGGTGCGATGATTGAGCCCGGTGATTAGAAGTTTCATCGAGGCGCCCACGTGCTCCAGGTGACGATGGAGCATCCCAGCACCACTAGCGTCATGACCGCGGCGCGCCGCCCGCGCCAGCCCGCCGTCGCGTGCAGGTAGGTTGCGGCCACCAGCAGAGCCCAGGTGACCAGAGAAAGCGTGACCCTGGGATCGGAGATCCACTTCGTGCCGGAGTAAATGAACTCCCACATGATCACCAGCACCACTGCCAGCGTGATCAGGACGAACGCCACTCCCAGCGATCCGCTGATCAGTCTGTCGAGTGTCGCCAGCGGAGGCAGCCGCTCCAGCAGCCTTCCGGGTTTCTTGCTCTTGAGCCGGCGCTCCTGGACCAAATAGCAGACAGAGGCGGCCGCGGTCAGGGCCAGCGACGCATAGCCCGCCAGCACCAATACGATGTGCAGCGCCAGCCAGGTTTCGCGCCCTCGAGCGTCCGCCAACGCGGCCACGGGACGTTCCGTCGCCGCGGCCAGCGTCATCACGAAGACCAGCGGGAAATGCGCCACCGCGGTGGTGGCGAAATCGTACTTCCACTCCACCGCCAGAAACAGAACCGCGATCAGGAACGCGCACAAATTCAGGGTCTGGAAGATATCGTCCACGGGGATGCGGCCGGTGGCCATCCCCAAATCCACGATGGCTACCGCCTGTAGCGTCGCGCCGATGCGGAAGGCTCCGCGAGCCAGCGGATACAGAACCTTGGTTCCGCGCACCAGCACCAGCATGGAATGCAGCAGCCCCACGGCATAGAAGCAGGCCGCGACCCTGAGCCAGAAGATGCTTGAAGCTGCCACTGCACCTTCATCTTAGCGATTCCAGCCGGACCGGCGGGTGGGCCGGCTGTGAACGGCCGGCGTTTGACGACGTGCCTGCTAATATCGGCGCTTATTGGCCGATAGAGTGTATGAATATGCACGACCGCCGTTTTGAACTCAGGACGCGCCATGAGGAGGCTGTGGATCTCTGCTGGGAGAATCACCTCGGCCAAACACAACATGCCACCGCTCAGCTGGTGGACATCTCCCCGTCCGGCGCTTCGGTGGACGCGCAGCGCCCCGTGCGGGCTGGAGCAATGCTCTCTCTCAGTTACCACAACCAAAAACTTATCGGCAAGGTGATGCATTGCGCATTGCAGGGGTCGGGCTACCGCTTGGGGGTCGAACTCCAAGCTGGTTATCGATGGTCGCCCCGCCAGCAGTAGATCTGGCATGAGCGCGATCCTGTGTGTCGAGCTTCGGGCGTCAGGTGAACCGGCAGAACCGCCCTCAGGACTCCCTTATCATCGAAGCATGATTACACCTACAAACTCATCTTTCGGCACCACCCTTGTCAACAAGGTGTGCCTGGTTACCGGCGGATCGCGCGGAATAGGCAGAGCCATCGCCAGGATGTTGTTGACGGAAGGCGCGGAGGTGGCCATTTGCGGACGGCGGCAGGAACTGGTCGATGCCGCAGTACTGGAACTAGCCGCCGAGACGGGCGGTAAAGTCAAAGGCAAAGTTGCCGATGTTAAGAATCATGAACAGGTTGGCGAGCTTTTCCGGTTTGTCGACGCCCACTTCGGCGGGCTCGATGTGCTGGTCAATAACGCCGGCGTTGGAGTGTTCCGCCCGGTCCAGGATCTTACTCTCGAAGAGTGGAGAACCACCATCGATACGAATCTCAGCGGTGTGTTCTATTGCAGCCGTGAAGCTTTATTCAGATTCGTTACGAAGGGCGGGGGCTACATCGTCAATATAAGTAGCCTGGCGGGCGCGAATGCGTTCGCCGGCGGCTCTGCATATAACGCTTCGAAATTCGGTCTGACCGGATTCAGCGAAGCCATGATGCAGGATGTAAGGAGCGAGAACGTGAGGGTCAGTTACGTGATGCCGGGAAGCGTGGCCACTGGTTTTGGCGGCCATGGTATGGACGGCGAAGGTTCAAATTGGAAGATCTGGCCTGAAGATGTTGCCGATATAGTACGGATGCTCCTGAAGATGCCGGTGCGAACCCTGGTCAGCCGTGTGGAAGTCAGACCGCTAAGAACCAGTAAGAGCGGGCCGAAAAGATAGAAAGAGCGGGTAGAATCCGCCTAGGATCAGGAGCATCTAAAGAATGGAACTCGGATTGCGACAGAGTTTGTGGAAGGGAGAGCCAAGGCAGATGGCCTCCCGAGGAACGAGAAAGGCGGGGGACAAGATGGAACGGCTCAATATCTCACTGGACCCGGGAAAAACCGGAAGAGACGCACAATCGCTGGAGACCGGGCTTCGCCGCATGATTGTCGGACAGGAGGAAGCCATTCAGCAGATTGTGAATATTTACCAGATGCACCAGACCGGGTTGAACCCTCCCGGCCGCCCGATTGGAAACTTCCTGTTCATGGGGCCGACCGGTTCGGGCAAGACCCGCATCGTGGAAGCGACCGCGGAGGCGTTGCTCAAGAACCCGCGCGCCGTCATTAAAATCGACTGCGCCGAGTTCCAGCACAGTCATGAGATCGCCAAGCTGATCGGTTCGCCTCCCGGATATCTGGGCCATCGCGAAACCCATCCGCTGCTGTCGCAGGAAGTGCTGAACCAGTACCACAGCGACACCATGAAACTGAGCTTCGTGTTGTTCGACGAGATCGAAAAGGCCTCCGACGCCCTGTGGAACCTGCTGCTGGGCATTCTCGACAAAGCCACGCTCACGCTGGGCGACAACCGCAAAGTGGATTTTTCGCGGGCCATGATCTTCATGACCAGCAACCTGGGCGCGTCCGAGATGAGCGCGCTGCTGGCGCCCAAGCTGGGCTTCAACGTCGCCGAGGCGCAGCAGAACACGGTTTCCGGCGTGTTCGACGAGAAGACCGCCGGCAAGATCGCGCGCACCGGCATGGAGGCCGCGCGGCGCAAGTTCACACCGGAATTCATCAACCGCCTGGACAAGATCGTGACCTTCCAGCCGCTCGGCGCGGAACAGTTGAAGAAGATCCTGGACATCGAGCTGAACCTGGTTCAGCAGCGCATCTTCAACACCTCCACCGACCGCGCCTTTGTGTTCACGCTCTCGGATGCGGGCAAGGATTTCCTGCTGGTCGAGGGCACCGACCTCAAGTACGGAGCCCGTCATCTCAAGCGCGCCATCGAGCGGCTGCTGGTGCAGCCCATCTCCAACCTGATCGCCACCGACCAGGTGCGCGGCGGGGACTGGATTCGAATCGATTTCGATGGCGGCGCCAAGAACCTGACCTTTGCCCGCGAAGCTGAAGGCTTGCCGGTGCAGGATATGGTCCGCCTGGTGGATACTTCGGTGACCTTCCCGGTGTTGACCTACTCGCAGGGCGCGGTGGCGGAGCCGGCGCGGACGCAGACCGCCCGCAGTTCGAAGAGATCGTAACAGCCCCCAAGATGGCAGGTCGCAGACCTGCCCGCTACTTCCCCCGTTGTGGTTGGTGACCGCAGACGGTCAGGGCGTCAACACCGCACAGGGACGGAGGCTCCGTTGTGCGGCGGTTCAAGCTGAGCCGCACAGGGCAGGAGGCTCCGTTGTGCGGCGGTTCAATCACGCCGCGCACTCGCCGCGGCCGAGCTTGAGCGAATAAGCCTCGTCGTCACCCCAATCCCGGAACATCTCGGGCTGGCCCACGGGCGGCTTGACCAGATCCGCCGTCAGGGTCTTGAAGAACTCCACCCGATGGCGCATCACGTAGCCTCGGAAGGTCTCGCCCTCCTGCCGGTTGGCCTTGTAGTGGCTCAGAACGCGCTCCACTGCGACCGGCGCCAGCCGGGCCGGAAGACTCTGGATGGCGAGCCCGAATTCGTGCTGGGTTCCTCCCAGAAGCATCAGATAATAAGGAACTTCTTTACCTTCGATCTTGCGGGCGTTGCCGTAGAAGCCGATGTCGGCGATCCAGTGCTGGCCGCAGGCGTTGGGACAGCCGCTGATGTTGATTCTCAGCTTCCGAACCAGCGCATCGGACTCGTGCCGCACCGTCTCGGTCAAAGCCGCTCCGAGGTTCATGGATTTGGTTAAGGCTAGATTGCAACTGTAAGCACCGGGACAGGTTAGCGTGTCGCTAATCTCCTCGGCGCGCGAGTCGGCGAGACCCAGCTCAGTCAGGATTCCGTACACGCGCGATAGCGCGCCCACCGGAACCCACGCCAGGATCACATTCTGATTCATGGTGACGCGTAATCCGCCGTCGCCCGCCTGCTCGCTCAAGCTGGCCAAGCCGCGCATCTGATCGCCGGTGAGATTGCCTTGCTGAATCCGGACCGTCACGATGGCGTAGCCGGCGTGCTTCTGGGGCGCGACGTTGGTCTCGCGCCATTCCTGGAACTCGGGCGAGGGATCATAAATCGGCAGCATCTGGCCGCTGCCGAGCGGTGGTGGATGCGGTTGAAAACCACCGAAACTCGGGGGCACGACTTCCGGCATCGGGATGCCGCCGTTGGCCAGAATGTCCTGGTATTGTTCCTCGATGGTGTCGCGCAGCCAGTCGAAGCCGCGCTTGCGCATCACGAACTTCAGCCGGGCCGTGTTCTTATCCTTGCGGTTGCCGTGAACGTTGAATACTCGGATCACCGCTTCCACGCGCCGGACGATGTCTTCGGCGGGGATGAACTCGTGCAGAACCTTGGCCTCGGTCGGAAGCGGCCCCAAGCCTCCCGCGATGGTCATGCGGAAGCCGCGCTGGCCATCGCGGATCAGCGGCCTCAGCCCCACGTCGTTGATGGCCGTGGCCATGCAGTCGTTCGGGCACCCGCAGAAGGCGACTTTGAACTTGCGGGGAAGATTGTCGGTCAGCTCCCGGTGCAGAAACGCGAAAGCCAAGCGGCGCGCGTAGGGCTGGACCTCGAAGACTTCCTCCGGATGCAAACCGGACAATGGGCAGGCGGTGACGTTGCGGACAGTGTTATAGCAGGCTTCGCGCGTGGTCAGCCGGACATCGGCGAGCATGTGCAGTAAATCCGGCACCTGCGTAAGCGGAACAAAATGGTATTGAATGTTCTGGCGGGTGGTGAGATGTCCCTTGCCTCCGCCGAACTGATCGGCTACGCGAGCCATCGTGCGCATCTGATCCGCTGTCAGCAACCCGCCCGGAATCTTGGTGCGAATCATCTGCACTCCCTGCTGGCGCTGGCCGTAAATGCCTCGGCGCAGACGGAAGGCGCGAAACTGGTCGTCGGTCAATTGACCCGCGAGGAATTGATTGGATTGGTTCCGGAACAGCTCGATGTCTTCCCGAACTGTCGTATCATACTGCTGTTCGGTGAGTTGGCGATCCGTCAGGACATCAGCGGCAGCCATATGGTCCCCTTCCCTATCGAGAATATCATATACCGCGATTTCGTTCAAGGCGGAGTTTCCAACGCCAAGCCGGTCGGGGCAATTACCATTCGCCCGGTTAGGGCTTCCGGGCCGCACTCCGGCAGCGCGCGGGCGGCGTAATAGGCGAGCGCATATTTGGAAGCCGGGCGGATGCCGGGATCGAGACAGGCGGTGGACATTTTGTCCCAATGCTCGCGCCAAAAAGGCCGGACGGACACACGCCGATCGAGTAGCGGAAGAGCTTGGATTTCGAGCAGTCCGATCCCGACAGCGCCCGCGAGAGCCGCGATCAGAACGGCAAGCGCTGGTTGTTTTTTCCATGCCAGCCCCCAGACTGCCGCGACTGCCGGCAGGAAGAGGAGGCCGCCGGGATGGAAGGTCCAATGGGTTCGGGTCGCGCCGGCGAGCAGCGCATCGGGCAACCCGGCCGCGGCCGAAGGCAGCAGGATCAGCAAGAGGGCGCATGCGGCGATCCACCACTCTTGCGCCGGAGCCTTATCGAGCGCCACGGCCAACACGATCGCCAGCGCGGGCAGCAGCGACAGCAAATAACCTGGAAGCTTGTTGGTGAACGCCGACAGGAAAACCAGCGCCAGCGCCAGCCAGATCGCCAGCGAGCTTACTCGCACGTCGTCGTAGGTTTTGCGCCGCGCCAACAATGCGAACAGGGGCGTCCAAGGGAAAAGCCCTAGCAGCAGCACCGGGACGTAGAACCAAAACGGCCGCCCATGCTGGAGCGCAGGTGAGTTAAAACGACCCACCTGCTGCTGCCAGAAGTACACATCCCAAAAGCCCGAGCCGTTGCGGAGCCAGACCAAAAGATGCCAAGGCCCGGCGATGAGGATTGCGCCCGCCGCGATAGCGATCCGTTTGCCCCGCGCGACCAGCCACACCGGGATAAACAGCGCGACCGGAAGGAAAGCTTTCGCCAAAATCGCGAATCCGAGAAGGACACCCGCGATCCAACCAGGGGCGATCCAGCCGGCGGCGATCCGGCGGCGCGTATCGAACAGGGCCACCAGCATGGCCGCTCCGAAACATGCGGCGACCGGCAGATCCGTCACCGCGGCAAAGCTATACCCGAACCACCCGGCGGAGGTGCCCAGAATCGCCGTCGCCATCAGGGCGATTCGGGGGTTGAATTCGCGCTCCAGAATGGCGTAGAAGAAGGCCAGAAACGCGAGGCTTAGTAAGGCCACCGGGAGGCGTGCGGCCCACTCGTCGTGCAACCCGAGCCTGGTCGCCGCAGCGGTCATCCAGTACAGCAGCGGCGGCTTCTCAAACCAGCCCGAGCCGTACAAGCGCGGCGTGATCCAGTCGCCCGAGCGGGCCATCTCCCGGCCGATGGAGGCGTAGCGCGGCTCATCCGGATCCAGACCGAATCCGACGCTTCCCAATCTGAAGACGTATAGCAGCAACAGGGCGGCAAGGAGGCTGTTCTTCAATACCTGGGTTCGTGGCAATTCTTCAGTATAATGAGGCGAATCGACCTGCGGCCCGGGTTTGGGCGACAATGGAAAATAGAACCATCATGAAAACAGCCTTGTGTTTGCTGCTCCCGCTCACGGCGTTCGCACAGTCGTCGCCGATCACGGTCACGATCGCGCCTGCGCTCGACAAGGTCAAGCTGGAAGCGTACTTGCGCCATCTGGAAGTATGGCCTCCCATGATCAATCTGAAGATCGACGATCCCAAGCCGGTAGCGGATATGCCGGGCTTCAACAGGGTGGTAGTGCATCTCTCCTACAATGACGCACGCATGGACCAGTCGTATTTTGTCTCCAACGACGGCCAGAGGATCTTCAAGGGCGAGATTTACGACTTGAACAAGAGCCCGTTCCAAGCCAATCTGGACAAGATCAAGACGGACCAGCAACCCAGCTTCGGTGCGGCGCCCGGATCGCCGGTGACTCTGGTGGTTTTCGGCGACTTCGAATGCCCGTACTGCAAGGAAGAAGCCAGCGTTCTCCGGCAGAACATTCCGTCGACGTTTGGGGACAAAGTGCGGGTGTATTTTCTGGACTTTCCGCTGGAGTCGATCCATCCGTGGTCGCGCGCCGCGGCCATCGCGGGACGATGCGTTCTGAAGCAGGGCGAGAGCTCCTTCTGGAAGTATCACGACTGGATTTACGACAAGCAGACCGAGATCACTCCCGACAATTACAACGCCAAGCTGATGGAGTGGGCCGGGCAAAGCGGCCTGGACCCGGTGCAGCTCGGCCGCTGCGTGGACAGCAAGGCGACCGACGCGGAGGTCAACCGCACCCAGGAGATGGGCCGCTCGCTGGGTGTGGATGGCACGCCGACCCTGTATATGAACGGCCGCAAGCTGATGGACCAAATGGCGCAATGGCCCACTTTGCAGCAACTCATCGCGCTGGAGATCGATCATCAGGCCAAGGTCAAGGAGGACGCTGAAAAATGCTGCGTGGTGGAGATTCCCAAAATCGTCAAGCAGTAAGACACAGTCAATCGCAGGCGAAAACGCCTGCTCCACAATGCCAGCATGTGGAGCAGGCCTTCGGCCTGCATCGAGTGCTGCGCGCAGTCGGATTCGCGCTGCCCTTTGCGGCGGCCCTGGCCTTCGCTCCCGCGCAGATTAGTCCGCAAACCTATCTGGCGGAGGTGAAATATCTGGCCTCGCCGGAGCTGAAGGGCCGCGCGACCGGCTCGCCGGAGTTGGAGAAGGCGGCTACGTACATCGCCGGCCTGTACAAGTCCTTCGGTCTGAAACCGGTAAGCGGCGCCGACTATGAGCAGCCCTTCACGGTGACGGTCAACGCGCACCTGGGCCCGGACAACCACTTGAATGCGGACGACGCGGGCGCGAAGAATATTCTGGGAGCTAAGCGCGACTACGTTCCCTACAGTTTTTCGTCCTCAGGAAAGTTATCGGGCCAAGTGGTGTTTGCAGGTTTCGGCATTACCGACGCGGATCGGCATTATGACGACTACTCAGGGCTAGACGTCAAAGATAAGATCGTGCTGATGCTGCGGCACGAGCCTATGGAGGGCAAGGAACTGGGCAGTCACGCGACATTCGCCGACAAAGCCTCCAACGCCAAGATGCACGGCGCGCGCGGCGTGATTCTGGTGAACGATGTGGCCGCGCATCCCAAGGACGCCGATACGCTGCTCGATTTCGGCTCCGCCACCGGGCCGACCGATGCGGGCATTCTCTTTGTCCAGGTGAAGGAAGCGGAGGCGGAGGCGTGGATGAAGGCGGAAGGCCGCGATCTGCGCGAAATCGAGGCGGGCATCGACAAGGATTTGCAGCCGCGATCCTTCACTATGGCCAAGCTCAACGTGGATCTGTCGGTGGACATCCAGCACGACACCAGGACGGTGCATAACGTGGAGGCGTACTTGCCGGGCTCGACTCAGGAATACGTGGTCATCGGGGCGCACTACGATCATCTGGGCTTGGGCGACGAGCATTCGCTGGCGCCGTCGCAGATCGGCCAGATTCATCCCGGCGCCGACGACAACGCTTCGGGGACGGCGGGCGTCATCGAGCTGGCGCGGTGGTTTTCCAAGCAGCCGAAGCCCAAGCGCGGGATTCTGTTCCTGAACTTCGCGGGCGAGGAACTGGGGCTGCTGGGAAGCAGTTTTTACGTGAATCATCCTCTGCTGCCGCTCAAGGACGCGGTGGCCATGATCAACATGGACATGATCGGGCGCATTCGCGACGGCAAAGTGTATGTGAACGGAACGGGGACCGGATCGACGCTGGCCAAGCTGATCGCCGATCTAAAGCCGCCGGATGGATTTCACTTCGATTTGTCGGAAAATCTCGGCTACGGCGGCAGCGATCACATGTCCTTCACCATCAAGAGCGTTCCGGTGGTGTTCTTCTTTAGCGGGCTGCATGGCGACTATCACAAACCGAGCGATACCGCCGACAAGATCAACGCGGTGGACGCGGCCAAGCTGCTGGGCTACGTGGCCGAGGTGGAGCAGCGTTTGTCCGAGGCTCCGGACCGGCCGCAGTTCATACGTCTGGCCGAGCCGCAGGAGCCGGTGTCGGGCGCGGCGGGCGGAGGGTCCGGGTATGGCCCGAATTTCGGCAGCGTGCCGGATTTCGACGAGCCGCCCAAGGGCGTGCGTTTCGCCGATGTGCGCGACGGCACTCCGGCGGCCAAGGCGGGTCTCAAAGCCGGCGATATCCTGATCGAGTTCGACGGCAAGGAGATCGGCAATCTGTACGATTTTACGTACGCGTTGCGGGCCAAAAAGGCCGGAGATGAAGTACTTGTTAAAGTGCTCCGGGGGTCCCAGACGATTGAGGCCAAAGTACTACTTACGGAGCGGCGTTGATCTGGCATACTTCGGCTAGAACAAGCCCATGAACCCCTCGATGAAACCCCTGACCTCAACGCGTGCGGTGCCTGCTTCGACGATAACGCGGAGCTTGCCGCCCTTGATCCTGCACCCCTTCGCCGGGTCCGGCGGACGCGACAAGTTGGAGGAAAGCCAGCGCGCCAGCCTGATGTTGAAGGGTCTGTTGCCATCCGGGGAACGCTCCGAGGACGACCTGGACCACGCCATGATGGACGGGCGATTTTCGGAGATCCTGATGCTGTTTTACGTGGGCAAGGATCTATCGCGCTGGATCGAGCAGTGTCTGGAACACATCGCGCGGCAACCGGAACTGCGCGACAGCGGGATTCGCTATCAGAGTTTCGCCGAGATGCTGGTGAATCATGCGCCGGCGGCGGTGCAAACCAAACTGCGGCGCTGGGGCGTGGCGGATTACCGCTCGATCTTCATGCGGGCGCTGGGAATGAACACGCTGCTGGCTGCGGCGCCGGAGCGGCATTCGCTCTCCGATGAATTCGTGCGCAACTACTACCGCTATGCCGATCAGTTATTCGCCAGCCGTCAAAGTCAGGTGGCCTTTGCCGCCATCGAGGATCTGGGCTTCGAGTTCGAGATCTTCGCTTCCGGCGAGTACTCGAAGATGCTGGAACGCGAGTGGGCCGAGAGTTAAATCAGCGGCGCGCTACTATGGAAGCATGACGACTGAAGAACGGATCGAGCGGACGGAGAAAAATCTCCACCGTCTCGCCGTGGTTCAGGACGAGATGATGGACCTGCTGGGCCTAACCGTGGAGGGCGAGCGCCGTCTCGCGACTCGCATGGAGCAGATCGAGCAACTGCGTCGGGAACATGAGCAGAGGATGCGCGAAATTGACGTCAAGCTCGCGGAAATGGGCGAAAAGCTAAACGCGCTGATCGGCGTGGTGGACGGGTTCATTCGCGGGAAGAACTGAAACCCTCCCTTTACTTCCCATCCACTGAAAACGCCAGCAGCACGTTGCCGGGAGTCCCGCCGGCGGTCGGGTAACCCGAGTTCACGAACATCATCCCGCCTCCGATAGCCGGACCGGGGCCGTCCAGCGAGCCTCCATGACCGGCCACGCCGTTGACGGTTTTATATTCGCGGATGGTGTCGAAATCCCAGACGATTTTTCCATCCGTCATGGAATACGCCCGAAGGTGGCCGTCGACGGAGCCGGAAAAAGCCACGCCCGGGATCGCGCTGACCGCGGCCGATTGCGCGGGGCTGCAACGCGGACGGTCCCCGCAGACGCCGGGCGCCGTGCGCCAGATCTGCTTTCCATCGGTGAGGCGCAGCGCGAACATGCCTCCGCCGGTTTTGGGATCGGCATCGGTGTTCTGCGAATAGGTGAGCCGCACGCGGCCGATATCGGACAGCGCCACATATACGTTATTCGCGTCGGCGGCCGAGCCCCACTGCACTCCACCCATCGACCCGCCCGTGCCGATGCGCGTCTGCCAGATCACCTCGCCCTGATTGTCGGGGTCGATGGCGTGGACCACTCCAGACTTCTGGCCGGCGACAAGCGCCCGCTTGCCGTTGGGCAGGCTGACCAGAATCGGCGAGGAGGAGAAGTCGAGATCGGGCCCGTTGGAAGCGGGGCAGTTGGTGGAATCGGGCATGCGGCAGCCGACGTTATACGAATCGTTGGCGCTCATCTGGCGCGACCACAGAACCTTGCCGGTGCTCAGATCCATGCCCATGAAGGCGTCGCTGGTGCGCGTGGCGGGATCGCTATAGTTGTCGCCGGTGGTCACGTAGACAGCGCGGAGCTTCTCATCAATGGTCGGGCTGGACCAGATGGGCGCGCCGGAGGGTCCCCAGAGCTGCGTTCCGGATTTGTTTTTCTTGGTGGGCTTAGGCGCATCGATGGTGTAAGTCTTCCAGATCTGCGTGCCGTTGGTTGCGCGTAACGCTACCAGCGCGCCGCGGAACCGGCAGCATTGATAGTCGGGAGCGGCGCCCGCGCCTTCCTCGCCGGAAGCGATGGGCACGTACAGCACGCCCTGATACAGAGTCGGCGAACCGGTTACGCGAGCGACGGGATAGTTGTCGGCCTTGACCTTCCACAGCAGCTTGCCTGTGTCTGCATCGACCGCGTAGACGTTGGCGGTGCCATCGCCGAAATAGGCGGCGGTGGCGTCAACGTTGATCGCCGCGCGCACCGAGGAATCGGCCTGGAAATACCAATGCACGCAGCCGGTCCTGGTATCGAGAGAATACACCATGCCGCTGGAGCTGCCGACATAAAGGCGCTCGCCGCGAATGGTCGCCTGCGCGTTGGAAATGATATCGCCGGGGAAGGCGAACGCCCATCTGAGTTGCAGGCGCGGCACCAGGTCGCGCGCGATTCCGGGCTGGGCTTGAAAGCGCGCGTTCGTGACGCTCTGGCCCCATCCGTTCCAAAGCCCCAAGGAAATGCTGATGGCGCGCGGGCCCGCCGCCGGGCACATCGCTTGCGCCGATGGCTTGGTTTGCAGCGTCCCGGTGAAGGTCTTGCCGGTGACGAACTCGGCGATGGCGCGGCGGTCCGCGGGGGTGCGGCGGCTGGTAACCGAGATCATCGCGCCGGATTCGAGAGCGGCGAGCACACGCTCCGCCGTCATGGAGCGGAGGGTCTCGCGGGTGGGCGCACGGTCCGCGCCGCCTTCATGGCAGGTGGCGCACATCTGCCGGTAGAGAGCCGCTCCGTCCTGCGCGGCCGCGATTTGCGGAAATAGGGCCACGGTGGCAAGCAAAAGAATCAGGTGTTTCATTCCGGGCGAAATTATAGCAAAATACGGGAATGCAACGAATGTTCTCGATCTTCCCAATGGCGGCTCTGGTCGGGCTGGCATTCATCCAGAGCGCTTGCGCGCAGAAGACGTCCAACCAACCGCAGAGCGCGGACACTTCCAAGTACGTCTATATCGTGACGCACATCGACGTGACGCCCAACTTCTCCGATGGCGCCAACAAGGCCATCCAGAAGTACGCCGCCGATAGCCGCAAGGACAAAGGCGCTGTCAGTATCGAGGGCTTGGTGCAGGACGGGCGGACGAATCACTTCACCATCGTGGAGGTGTGGCAGAGCCGCGAGGCTTTCGAGGCGCACGCCGGACTGGCCCACTCGCGCGAATTCCGCGAGGCGCTGCATCCGATGCTCGGGGCGCCGTTCGATGAGCGGCTGCACGAGCCGATACCGTGAAGCCTCAGCGTCGGGACAGCTTATCGCGTGGCGATGGACCTTGCGCTCAGGCAACCGAAGCCAGACTCCCCGCTCGCTTGTCGATTTGGTTGAGAAGCCGCTGAATGGCGCGGACCTCGCGTTCCTCGAACAACGGTTCACCACACTGAGTGCAGACCCAGGCACGTACCGCATCGAGCGATAAGTGATAGCCCTTGCGGTCGATGTGGAACGGAGCCGCGGACTTCTTCATACGGCCATTGCGGTGCAGACACTTCATGATGGTCTCCTGCTTTTGAAGCCGGGCTGCCATTCCGCCGGGTCGGGCAAGTACGCCGTGATCACCGCAAGATATTCCGCTTTGGGCGTGCAAACCACGTGTACGGGGCGGCCGGAATCGCCATTACCCAGCATCAGGCAACTGTGCCCCCGTGCATCCTCCGGATAGTCTTCGACGATCTCACCCCGCGTAATGACCCGGCGCACTTCCTGCGCTGTAATCATTCTATCTGGCGTGACATTTGGCGGATTGCGTGAGAGAGGAAGAGAATCGTCTTGCGCGCCGCTTCGAGAACTCGCGCTCGAACTTCAGGTAGGGGATCCGGCCCGCGTGTGATCATGGCTTCAGGATCCTGGCCGTCAGGCCGCATCCCGCCGGGGCGAGTTTTCAATTACGATGCGAGGGTTCGGATTCGGCGGAGGAACAGGCAGGCCGTGCTCCTTCGACAGGGCGACGTGCTCAGCCATGCCCCACTTGGCTTGATAAAGGCAGTCTTCGACCGAGTGGCCAATGCCGGAGAACCCCTCCAACTCGGGCGAGTAGAACCCGAAGAAGCCTGGGTCAGCCGTGGCCTCGATGATCGGGGAATAGCTCAGGTCGATCATTTATGCTTCAGCCCCGCCGCCTTGAGGATACCTTGAAAAATGGTGATTGAGTGTACTGTCCCGGTTTTTTACCAACCCATGCGGTCGCGCAGCCCGGTGATGTGCGCGGTGTGGTGGCGGCAGTGCCAGGCCATGCCGGGAAGTACGTCGTCGATGGTGAGCACGCCCCATTCCGGATGCATAAACTTGCGCGCCCAATCCTCGGGTGCGAGCGACTTAAGGAACAAGACCCAGCGGGCATGCACGCCTTCGAACATCATCAGCGACGGCTCGATGGGACCGATGCGCGCATCGGGAAGCTGCGCCCAAAGGGATTCGTCATAGGGCTTGATGGTGGGCTCGGTTTCGGTGATCGCGAGCTTGGGTCGGATATACCAATTCACATGCGCGTCGGCGAGATGATGGACTACCTGACGGACGGTCCAGCCTTCCGGGCGATAGGGCGTGTCGAGCTGAGAATCGGAAAGGCCGGCAACTGCGGCTCGCAATTTCACCGGGGCCTCGGCGAGCTGCGCGAGGTACAAAGGGCGGTCTTCGTGCGAGACCGGAAGGCCGAATTTGAACGGCCCGATGGGGTAGCGAAGGTCGGGAGCCGGTGTCATGCTTCACTGTAGCAGCAAGGGTGTAGAATAGTACGCGGTTCGCACCTCAAGGAGGTTCCTGCGCATGAAATCGACACTGACTCTTCGAGTGGCTGTGATGGCCGGACTCGCGGCTGCTCTGGCCGGATGGATGTTTTCTCAAACACCCGCGCCTGCCGCACCTCAAGCAGCCGACGCGGCAACGGGAGGGGGCCGTGGCCCCGCGCCGGACCCGAATGCAAGGCCCAACGCGGTCGAACATATCAAGGTTCACGGCAAATCGCTCGAAGGCAACTTATTGGGCGATTCGCCGGATCGCGACGTGTTCGTGTACCTGCCGCCGAGTTATCAGACCAGCCGCAACCAGCGCTACCCGGTGGTGTACATGCTGCACGGCTACGGCCTGACCGCGGAACGCTGGGTGCCGTTCATGGGCATGCCCACGCTGGCCGACAAAGACATCGCCGCGGGCACCGCCAAGGAGATGATCCTGGTGAATCCGGATGCGTTCAACAAGTACAACGGCAGCATGTACTCATCCTCGCCCACCAACGGCGATTGGGAGACGTTCCTCACGCAGGAGCTGGTGGCCTACATCGACAGCCACTACCGCACCCTCGCCACCCGAGCGAGCCGCGGTCTGGCGGGGCACTCGATGGGCGGCTACGGCACCTGGCGTCTGGCGATGAAGTACCCGGAAGTGTACTCGAGCATTTATGCGATGAGCTCGTGCTGCCTGATGAATAATCCGCAGCCGCCGGGCGCGGGGCGCGGAGGAGCGCCGGGGCAAGGCGACGCGAAGCAGGGCGCGGCTAAGCAGGGGCCGCCGGCCGCTGCCGCCGATAAAGGCGGCGACAAGGGCAAGGCCGGCGCAAAAGGCGGCCGGGGCGGAGGCTTCGGCAATACGCAATTCGCCGAGGGGGCCGCGTGGAGCTCGAATCCCAAGAAGCCTCCGCTGTTCTTCGATCTGCCCACCGAAGACGGCAAGTTCCGGCCCGAGATCGCCGCCAAGTGGGTGGCCAATTCGCCGCTGGCGATGGTGGATCAGTACCTGGGAAGCCTCAAGACGTTCAAGGCGATCGCCATGGACGTGGGCTTGCAGGATGGCCTCGCCGGCTCAAACCGGCAACTGGACGCGATCCTGACGCAGTTCGACATCCCCCATACGTTTGAGACCTACGAAGGCACGCATACCAGCAACGTGAAGGATCGCTTCGAGCAGAAAGTGCTGCCGTTTTTCTCGACCAATCTGTCGTTCGCGACCGTGAAAGCCCAGGCCAAGGCTCAAGCCAAGCCCCCAGCCAAGAATTGACAGCTTCTCGACGGGCCGCCTGGCGGTTCCCGGTTACCGTATTCCTGAGCGCGTTTCTGCTGTTTCAAATACAGCCGATTGTCGCGCGGCGTCTGCTGCCGGAGTTCGGAGGAACTCCCGCGGTGTGGAGCGCCTGCCTGTTGTTCTTCCAATCCGTGCTGCTGGCGGGCTATATCTACGCGCATTGGTTGCGCTGGAGCTGGGCGCACGTCGTGCTGCTGGCCGGCTCCTTTGCGTTTCTCCTGATCGCGCCGGCGAAGCTGCATTCCGCTGGAGCGGCCGGCGATCCTTCCTTGCGGATTCTGCTCCTGCTGGCCGCGACGGTGGGGCCGCCCTACTTCCTGTTGTCCTCGACCGCGCCGCTGGTGCAGCGCTGGTTTACGTTAAGAGAGCCGGTCGCCGGGCGGCCCGGCGAATCGCCGTGGAGGCTGTATGCGCTGTCGAACTTCGGATCCTTCCTGGCGCTGCTCAGCTATCCTTTCGCGGTCGAGCCATACATACGTCTGGCGACGCAGACGCAAATCTGGACATGGCTGTATGGAGCCTTTGTTGGCGTGTGCGCATGGACCGCGTTGACCGCTCGATCAGCCGCGCCTCCTGTAGAAGCTGACGATGCCCATGACCGCCCATCGGCCTTGCGGATTCTATTCTGGCTGGCGCTGGCGGCCAGCGGCTCCACCATTCTTCTGGCGACCACCAATGAAATCTCGCAGGAGATCGCGGTCAATCCATTCCTGTGGGTCGCGCCGCTGTCGCTCTACCTGCTGACCTTCGTGCTCACGTTTGAAAGCGATCGCTGGTACAAGCCGGGACTCTATGCGGGACTCGCCGGGTTATTCACGGCGATCGCCTGCGCGGTATCCAGCGCCGCCAACGCGATCCCGGTGCTGCCGCAGCTCGGCGTCTATCTGGCCGCGCTGTTTTTCGCGTGCATGCTGTGCCAGGGCGAGCTGGTGCGCTCGCGGCCCTCGCCTCGCTACCTGACTCAGTTCTATTTGACGGTGGCGGCGGGAGGAGCGCTGGGCGGCGTGTTCGTGGCTCTTGTGGCCCCGCGCGTGTTCACCGAGTTCAGCGAATATCCGATCGGCCTGGGAGCCGCATGCCTTCTTGGGCTGGCAAGCTGGGTGCACAGGGAAGGCCGGAAGGCCTGGAGCAACTTCGATACGCGCATTCCCGTGACCGCGCTGGCGCTGGGCGTGCTGACGGCGGGCTCGGATGTGGCGATCTCCGGCGGGCAGGGCAGCGTGGTGAGTCACCGTAATTTCTACGGCATTCTGCGCGTAACGGAGCAGGCGGATTTGAACGGCCCCAAGCGCAAGCTGACGCACGGGCGCGTCGATCACGGCTTCCAGTACCAGCAAGCCCCGCGGCGGGATTGGCCCACCAGCTACTTCGGCCCGCACAGCGGCGCGGCGATGGCGCTTGATAAACTGCCGCCGGGTCCCCGGCGCATCGCCGTGGTGGGCCTGGGAACGGGCACTCTGGCGGCGTGGGGAAGGCCCGGCGATACCGTCCGCTTCTACGAAATCAATCCGGATGTGGTGGGTATCGCCAATACCTGGTTTTCGTTTCTGAAGGACTCCCAAGCTCAAATCGAAGTTGTGCCCGGAGACGCGCGCATTCAGTTGGCGAACGAGCTGGACCGCGGCGAGCCGGGGAATTTCGACGCCCTCATCCTGGACGCATTCTCGAGCGATTCGATTCCCATGCACCTGCTGACCGCCGAGTGCGCCGATGTTTACCGGCGGCATCTGAAGCCGGGTGGAATCCTGCTGCTGCACATCACCAACCGGACGCTCGATCTGGAGCCGGTGGCGCGGGGCATCGCGGAGCACCTGGGCTGGCAGGCGGCTCAGTTGATTTCGCAATCGCATCCGGAGACCGGCGAGTACGCGTCGCGGTGGGTGCTGATCTCGGCCAACCCGTCCGCGTTTCCAGCGGGCGGAGGATGGACGCCGCTCGCGCGGCCGCCGCTGGTGTGGACCGACGATTTCGCCAGCCTGTGGCATGTTCTGAAACTCTGAGGTGAATCAAAGTGGAGCATGTTTCGCGAGTCGGCGTACTAGGCCAAGAAGGCTATCCAAAAAAGTGCGTTTCGAGGGGATCAAAAGCCTGCGCTTTGGTTTAAAATGCAGAGACCGGGAGTCAACAGGGAGATTACAGCTTTACCCAGACGCCCCGGAACTTTGCTTCGAGCTATGGAAGGAGCACACGGATGGAGAGTCTTCGAATCAGGTGGTCCCACGCGGGGCCGCTTATCTTGTTTGCCGGTCTGTTCACGGTGCACGCTGGCGATCTGAATTTAGAAAACCAAGACGCCGTGGTTTCTTCCGAAGGCGCTCCGTCCGACGGCCAGGCTGGACCAGGCGTCGACGCTTTCGCGCCACCGCAGGGAGGCGGAAGCCCGAGCGGTAGCGGGTCCATGCATCGGATCGGGATTGGCGTCAACGTTTCGATTCTGCTGGGAGTCGGCATCCAGGGGGCGGTGGAGTTGACGCCCAAGACCAACATCCGCGGTGGATTCAACTTCTTCCGATACAGCGTGACCGAGAACCAGAGCGGGTTCGCTGCCAACGCCCAGCTTCATTTGCAATCCGCGGAGGTGGTTTACGACTGGTTCCCGTTTCGCGGCGGATTTCATCTCAGTCCGGGCGCGTTGGTCTACAACGGAGACAGGGTGACGGCCAACCTTACAACGAACTCCGGCTATTCCTTCAGTCTCAACGGGACAAAATACACCAGCAGCGCAACCAATCCGGTTAGCGGCATAGCGACGGTCGACTTGAACAACTATAAGGTTGCGCCGATGTTCCTGTTTGGATGGGGCCACCTGATCCCGCGCAGCGGCCGGCATTTCGGAGTCACTTTCGATATTGGCGCCGCGCTTACGGGGAGTCCGAAGGTAGCGCTGAGTCTGGCCGGGACGGCGTGCAACGCCTCGGGAGTGAGTTGCGTGAACGCCGCCACCGATCGCACTTTCCAATCGAACCTTCAATCGACGCAGACGAAAGCGAACAATTCCATTTCGGTTCTCAAAGCTTTCCCGGTGATCTCGCTCGGATTCGGGTACAGTTTCTGAGCGCGGGCGCAGCGAAAGCGGAAGGCCGCTTACTCCTGCCGTAGCGCGACGACCGGGTCGATCCTGGCAGCCCGCAGAGAGGGCAGCAGCGTTGCGGCGACGGTGACCGCCAGCAGGAGCACGGCAGCGGCGCCGATCAACACCGGATCGCTCGCCGGCACTTGGTATAGCAGGCTCCTCAGGACCCGCCCCGCGGCGACGCTTCCCGCTACGCCGATAGCCACGCCGAGGAGGGACCATCGCAGCGCGTGCGCCAGGACCAATCTCGCAATCTGTGCCGGCGTGGCCCCCAGCGCCATTCGCACGCCGACTTCCTGCGTTCTCCGCGCCACCAGGAACGACATCAGCCCGTACAGGCCGGTGGCTGCTAGCACCACGCCGACGATGGAAAACAGGCTGAGCAGCGCGGCACTGAACCGCGGCCGCTCGGAGACTTGCCGCAGGCGCTCGGGCATGGGGCTGATGACAGCGGGAACACTCGGGTCCATTTCAGCGACCGCCGCGCGAATCCAACCCTCCACGGCATCCGGACGCGAAGCGCTGCGCACCGTCACGAACGCCTCTCCGTCGTAAACGTGAAGAGCGCGCGCGACCATGGATGCACCGCGGCCGGCATTCGGATCGACGATCTTCTTGCGGGGCACGTAATACTCGGCGTCGGCCGGCGCGGCCAGCCCGTTATTTTTCACGTCGGCTGCAACTCCAATCACGGTGTATTCCGGAGACTGTTGGCTGGGACCGAAACTGATTCTGATCGCGCGGCCCACGGGATCCTGATTCACGAACAAGGTGCGCGCCAGCGACGCGCTCAGGATCATCGTATTCTCCGCCGGCGTCATGTCCTGCTCCTGAAACGCCCGCCCGCGCACGATTGGGATGCCGAGCGTGCCAAAATATTCCGGACTCACGATGCGCCATGCGGCGATGCGCCCGGAACCTTGATCGGCAGGCGGCATTCCGGAAACGCGAAGCGCGCCTAAGGGCCTGCTGTGGATGAAGCCGGTTGGAGGCAGAGTGTCGCTCGCGGCCACGGAGTTGACTCCCGGCAGAGCGCGCAGCCGTGCTGCCAGATCATCGAAGAATTGCTGGCGGCTTTGGGAATTGGGATAGCGGGCGGGTCCGACGGTGATGTCGGCCCCGATCACGTGCTCTGGATTCAAGCCTGTGGCCACGTTCTCCAAATTCCAAAGGCTTCGAAGCAGCAGCCCGGCGGAGGACAGCAGCACCAGCGACAGCCCGATTTGCGCCGCGCTCAAGGCGTGCCGCAGCGAATTACGCGAGCCGCCGAATACGCGCGAGCCGGCCAGCAGCTCCAGCGGATTCGCCGCCGCGGGAGCCATGCCGAAGAGCATCCCGCACGCCAGCGCCATTCCCAGCGCAAACAGGAGCACTCGCGCGTCCAGCGCGGCCTGCTCCATTCTCGGAATCGACGTCGGCGCAAGCGTCTTGAAGATTCGCAGCAGCATCCAAGCCAGTCCGCAACCGGCGAGTGCTCCGAATCCGCTCAGCAGCAGGCTCTCCGTGAGACTCTGCCGGATGAGCCGGGCTCGGCTCGCGCCCAAAGCCGCGCGCACCGCCAGCTCTTTCTGACGGCTCGCCGACCGCGCCAGCATCAGGTTCGCGACATTGGCGCACACGATCAGAAGGATTGAGATGGTCGCCGCGAACAGAACCCAGGAAGCCAGCCGGACATCGTGAATCTGGAAATCGCGCAGCAGCCGGATGTCCAGGCTCGCCTCATTCCAGCGCGCGCGGGGAAGGTTGATGCGGATGCTTTCTTCAAGATACGGGAGCGCCGAGTCGCGGGCTTGTTTGAACGTCACACCCGGCTTCATGCGTCCGAACACGCGCACTGCGCCGCTCGATTGACCAGGTATGTAAGTGGTCACCGCCAGAGCCTGCGGCACCAGGAGATCGGCGTGCGCCAGCGTGGGAAGCTCAAAGCCGGGTGGCAGCACGCCCACGACTTCCGTGGGCACGTCGTCGATAGAGATTTTCTTCCCCAGCGCGTCCATGCCGCCCGCGAATCGCGATTGCCAGAGCCCGTAGGAGAGAATCGCGACCTTCGGGCCGTTCGGCCGATCCTCCTCGGCGGTGAAGTCGCGGCCGAGCAACGGCCGGATTCCGAACGTTCCCAGGAACGTCCGCTCAACTTCGGCGCACGACATGCGCCGCGGGTTCTCCTCTGTCAAATCGCAATCGGAAACGCCACGCCAGGAGGTCAGCGATTGAAACCCTGTCTCGGCTTCGCGCAGGTGTAGATAGTCGTTCGCGACCATGAAGGCGCCATCCGTCATCAAGATGAATTGCATGCCTACCGACACCAGCCGCTCCGACTCCGGATAGGGCAGGCTCCGGAACAGGAGCCGGTCGACCATGCTGAAGACCGCGGTGGTGGTCCCGATTCCCACCGCAACGATCAGGACGACCGTCAGGGAAAAGGAGACGTTCCTCTTGAGCCCGCGCAGCGCGAAACGGAGATCCTGAATCATGCTGAGAGTAGTGTCCTACACAGGGAGGCAAATCGCAACCACCCGGACGCGCTTCGAGGAGGATGTCCAGGAACTCAGCGCGCGGTTAACTCCAGAATCATCTCTTCCATGACGATGCGGTCGTCGGGGCGGGCGTCGCGCAGATCGCGGTCGGCTTCAAACAATTTCACCACTGCGCGTTCCAGGCGGGCTTTGGGAAACGCCTCCACGGTCTGCCCGATCTCGCGAGCCCGTTCCGGCCAGATGCGCGCGCCCAGCTTGCTGAAGTGCGCCTGAATCTCGCCCGCGCCGCGCAGTCCGGCTTCGCGCGCGGCCAGCGCCATGCGGAATTGGGTGGCGAGGAAAGTCAGCGCCAGGGGCATGTACTCGCCCGCGCGGGCCAGCGTGTCCAGAGTTTCCAGCGCGCGGGAGCGGTCGCCTCGGCCCAGAGCGGCCACCAGCGCGAAAATCGTGGTGGCTTGCGCGTCGGGAACCAGCGCCGCAATGTCCTCCGCGGTCACCTTTCGGTCGCCGGACAGCAGCTTTAGCTTTTCGATCTCCACGGCGATGCGCGAGGCCTCGCCGCCGGTGGCGTCGAGCAGCAGAGCCAGCTCCGCGAGCCCGATTTGCAGACCCGAGGCGCGCGCCAGACTCTGCGCGAGTGCGCGCACGGCTTCCGGTGAAAACGGGCGAAATTCCACCTGCGCAGGGACGGCGGCGTAGAACTTCCGCACGCGCTCCAGGCGGGCCTTGTCTTCGCCGTCGAACTCGAAGCGCGCGGCGTCGATCACCAGCACCGTGCCGGGGGTGGGATGTCGCACATAGGCTTCGAGAGCCGCCAGCGCCCCACCCGAGCCGGCGGTTTCCTCCTCCGCATCAATCGACTTTCCTCGCGGCAGCGCGGACTCGGCGCGCGCCAGCCAGATCACGCGGCGCGTGGCGAACAGAGACATCGACCGCGCGTCGTCCAGCGCCGAGGCCAGCGCAACCTGATCCAGATCGTGACGCGTGAACCCGGCCTCGCGCTCTTCCGGCGGAAGCGCGGGGTCCAGCGCCGCTTCGATCAGCGCCCGGCGGCAGCGCTCGCGATTGTAGGATTCCGGCCCGAGAAACAGGTACACGCTCTCAGCGCCTTTCTTGCTCAAGCGGTCGAGGAATTGTTCCGGGGTCATGTTCCTTAAGAGGTGTCGGAAAGAGTGCGCTCAGAAGTCGTTGAGAATCGCCGAAACCACCTGCTGGGCCACGCGCTTGCTGGCGCGCTGAAGCGCGCTATCGCTTTCGTCGAAGTACTGGCCCTGTTGCAGCGGAATTTCGTAGCTGTCGGTGAAGTCGATGCGGGGCCGCGTGAATAATACCTTTCCCGTGGTCCGCTCCACCAGCGTCACTTGCAGGGCGACGTGGACTTCGACGCTGGTGGCCAGCCCGGTTTTTTGGTCGAACAAGGCGGGGTTGGAGCTGTAGTTGAGCACCGAACCCTTTAGCACCGCGTCCGCGCGGCTGGCTTCGACCACGCGGAAGCGCGATTCCGCGATGAACTCCTTCGAGATCTCCTCCGGCAGCCAGTCCGAAAGCTTATACCGCGTGGTGCCGTTGGTGAAGGCAGGGACACCGATGGTGACGATGGACTTCGGCAGCAGGCCGGCGTGGCCGGCCGTATGATAGCCGCAGGAAGCCAGCAGGCAGACGAAGATCAGTGGGGCAGGTCTGCGACCTGCCCATTTCAGTGGTCCCATAAAATCTCCCGAGCTCATAAAATCTCACGAGCCACGGCCACGCTGTTCTCCGCGGCCACCCGCAGGTTGTCCGCAACCAGCCACAGCCAGCAGGCGCGCGAGTTGTTGCGGTCCGCGGCGATCGCGCCCACGCTGATCCCGCTCTGTCCGGCGATGCCGGCATTCGTCGGTGGATCGTCGGGGCGGACGTCGACGCCCTGCTTGACCAGCTCGCCCGAGATGGCCGCCACGTCGGGTTTAGTTTCAAACTCGGCCCACACGGAAAAGCTGTGGCCGTGAAACACCGGCGCTTGGATCACACGCAGGGATGGCATGGGAACGCCGGGCCAACTCGCCAGCAGCGAGGCCAGGTGCCGCTCCACGCGCTGCTCGACGCTCTCGAGCGGCTCCAGCGCTTCCTCGCCGTAGCGGGCCAGCAGGTTGAACCCGAGCTGCGCGTCGAAGACCTCGGTTTTCAGCTTCTTGAAGCTGAGCACAGCGACGGTCTGCTGCTGAAGCTCGTCCAGCCCGCGCTGGCCGCGCTCACTGGCCGGCTCGAAGATGTGAACCACGCTGCGGCGCAACGGGCTCGCCTGGGCGAGTTTTGTCAGAAGCATGGCCAGGGCGATGGCGGCCGGGTGCGCGACGACCTGAATCGGCGCGGACACCGGCTGCTCCGAAACCAGGTGCCCCGCCGGTTCCGCGGAAGGGGCCCGCAAGCGGGCGTGAGGCTGCTCTTCAAGCGCGCCCGTGAGATCGATCAGCACGGGTCCTCCCGCGGGAGTGAGTTTCGCCGCGCGCCGGCTGGCTGCGGGCGAGGCGGCCAGAAACGCGACCTTGACGCCGTCCAGGCTTTCCGCGTTCAAAGGGACCATGACCACGGCTTCGTCGTCTTCCGCGGCCAGGATCGTGGAGCCGTCGGCGGCGGCCGATACCAGTTGCACTCGCGGCGAAGGCTTCACTTCGGTCAGCAGATCGCGGATCTCCCGGGCCAGCAGAGTGCCGCCTCCCACCAGGGCCACCAAGGGACGCTCCGTCGCGCTAGCCAATTTCATGCTCCGGCAGGGGCGGGGGTTGGGGCGGTGGTTGCGGCTGCGGTTGGTGATGTGCAGGCCGCATGCGTCTGCGGACGGCTCCGCCTACGCGGATCGCGATGCCGCTCAAAACGTAACCGGCGGACAGCGCCAGCAGCGCCGGCTGCGAAAAGGTCCAGATCAGGGAAATCGAGGTTCCTAAAATCACGATCAACAAAATCGGAGATCTGGGCCGCGTCAGGTGCACGTCCTTGAAACTCGGATAACGCCAGGTGCAGACCATGAGAAAAGAGAGCAGCGCCAGCAGCGCCAGCCATGCGGCTGAAAATACCCACCAGTGCAGCGGCGCGCTGCCGGCCGCGTACACCACGGCGGCGACGGTTCCGGCAGCCGATGGAATGGGCAGGCCGACGAAATATTTGCGGTCGGATCTTCCCGGATTTTTCGGGATCGGATTCTTGGTGATATTGAAGCGCGCAAGCCGTCCCGCGCCGCACAACAGGAACACGAAAGAGAAAAGGTATCCCGCGCGGCGAAGCTGCTCCAGAGTGATTAAATCGGTGGGAGGCTCGACGAACTGGATGCCCCAGGCGAAGGCCAGCACCGCGGGCGCGATGCCAAAGGAAATGCAATCGGCGAGGGAATCCATCTCCCGGCCGAAATCGCTGGTGGTGTTGGTCATGCGCGCGATGCGCCCGTCCAGACCGTCCAACAGCACGGCCAGACCGATGGACAGCGCGGCGGTTTGAAAATGAAGGTGCGCGCCGGCGGCGTTTTGCAGCGTGTCCATCGCGCCCTGGAAAGTCTCCAGAAGCGCGTAAAATCCCAGGAAAATATTCCCCGCGGTGAATAGTGTGGGGAGAGCATACGCCGCGCGGCGGGGACGGCGGTCGGTCGACCTCGGATCGATCAGGCGGTCCCGGAGGCTCATGCGGGATCTCCTTCGGCATTTTCAAGAGCGGCCATGCGTGCAATCACGCTCGATCCCGCCGCGACGCGGTCTCCCGGTTTCACCGTGACTTCCCACTCGGGTCCGAACAAGACGTCGACGCGCGAGCCGAACTTGATCAGCCCCACGCGCTCGCCGGCTTGAACGATGTCGCCAACGTGTCTGTAGCAGACGATGCGGCGCGCGATCAGTCCGGCGATCTGGTTGAACGTCACTTGGGTCCGCCGTCCGCCGACGACGCCCTCCACGGTGAGGATGTTCTGTTCGTTCGCCTGGCTCGCGGCTGCCTTGTTGGCGGCTAGAAATTCACCCTTCTTGTAGTTGATGCAGGCGATTTTTCCGGCGATGGGCGAACGGTTGACGTGCACGTCGAAGACGTTCAGGAAAATGCTGACGCGGCTGGCTCCGCCGGCACCCGGCGCCACGGCCACCACTTTGCCGTCGGCGGGCGAAACAGCCACCGGACCGGGAGGCGCGTGACGCTCCGGATCGCGGAAGAAGTTCAAACAAAACACGGCGAGGATGTAGAACGGAACTCCGTAGGGCCACCCCGCCAGATACGTCAGCAGCGCGCCGCCCGCCAGCAGCGCTCCGGCATAATAGTAGCCGTATTTGACCATCCAAACATATTGTCGCATCGGCGGGTGAAGATTGCGTAACAAACGCTAACGCAGCTTGGCCAGCCATTTTTGCATCTCGACTAAGCCGGAGGACGGGCGCGGGGGCATGCTCCGCAGCGCATGATTGAAAGCGCCTTCCAGCGAGGCGAGCACTTTCAAGTTGTCGGCCTCCTGAATCTCGCGGCGGCGAATCGCCTCGAGCCGCGGCCCCGCTTCCTTCCATGTGCGCACCCAGAGCTCGATCAGCTCCCGCTCGTCCATACCTCTATTATCGGTGTTTCGTCGTCCGGTTCCCACGCCAATTGTTCTTCAGCGCCGATAGGCGTCGCTACGATGCCTCACGCCGAAAATGCGCATCGCATCGCCCTCCAGTGTGAACAGTACTCGGTAGTCGCTGAGTCGCAGACGATAAGACCCAGCCATGTCGCCATGCAGCGGCATCACCTTTCCGCCGCCGGTGTGAGCGAAATGGAGGATGCCTTCGAAGATCCGCATAGCCGTCGCTTTGTCCAAGACGCGAACGTCCGCCCTGGCCTCGTCAAGCCACTCAATCCTGTAAGGCGGCATCTACGAATTAATGGGAAAGTCTTCCGGCTTGAGCCCGAACTCGGCGAGGACCTCTTCCATCGGGATGCCCTTGCCGCCGCGCTTTGCGAACCATGCTTGCCCGTCACGGACGCGACGCCTGTCTTCCTCGGTCACGGGCTCGTCGTCCGCATCCGCTCGTGGATTAAGCATGGCTTCAAGGAGTCCGCGAACAACGGTAACCTGGCTCGGCGCGAGCCGGTCGATGAGTTCGTGAACCTGTTGTTTCTCGTGAGCGGTATCCGTTGGCATACTGGGATCGGCCCCTGTCGTCATTCTACCGCTTCACCGCCAGCACCCCTCGGCCCGCGGGAATCGACACCTTCACCGGGACCTCTTTCACCGTCGCGGAGAAGGTCGCGCCGTCATTCGACGTCTCCACCCAAATCGTTTGCGGGGGACCTTTGGCGAACTGAATCTCCACCGGAGCCTGTATTGAAAAATCGTCATCCACGCCGCTCTGCTCAATGGTTCCGGAGATCTTCACCGCCGGCGCGGCGCCCTTGGCGGTATAGACCAGCTTCAGCGCCGGTATTCCGGTGGAATACACCCAGTTGTCGAAAAACGCGTCTGCGTTGAACGTCTTGGCGCCCGCCGCGCCGCGGGGAGGCGTGAACTCCTTCACCAGCGCGAGGAACTGCTCGGTGGAGACGGAGCGCGAATCGTAGCGGCGGCGCAGTTCCGCCAGCATTTTGAGAAAGCGATCGTCGCCCAGACGCCGGCGCAGCATGTGCAGGATCCACGCGCTCTTGTAGTAGATGATGTCGTGCCAGGCAGCCGGATCGCCGGCCGATTCCAGACGGAAGCCCCAGGTGATCGGCCCGGCCGATTCCAAGGCGGCGCCGCCCGAATCGTTCTTGATCCGGCTGTCGCGCTTTAGCAGCGAGTCGCGGTAGTCTTCAAGAACGTCCTCCATGGCCTTGACGCCCTTCTTCTTTTCCAGGTACATCAGCGCCGAGTAATTCGCGAGCCCTTCAAAGAGCCATTCATCCTGGTAGCTGGCCGGCATGACCACGTCTCCCCACCATTGGTGCGCCACTTCGTGCGCCTCGATCAGATCCGAGAAGAACACCCGCTCGCGCGGACCGCGCTCGGCGTCGGGGCGCTGATTGGGGTCGAGATAGGACAACGTGGACAGGTACACCAAGCCTGGGAAGCCTTGGCCAAACGTTCCCGGAATCGGCGATACCGTCAAGGTCTTAAGAGGCGGGGGCCCGAACAAGCCGGAGAAAAATTGAAGCGCGGAGGCGATATCGGAGGCGACGGCCTGCAACCGCGCCAGAGGATTCGGCGGTGGAGGCAGAGGCGGCGGAGCCGGAGGATCGACATGCTGCGCGATCCGCCCGGGACGGGGAACCGTCGGCGCGGCCCGATCGCTTTCGTCCAGGTGCGGGTCTTGAACGCGAGGCTGGAGCGCGGCCTCCAGGTGCCGGTTGCCGTACACCTCGATGTGAACGCCGGGAGCCGATCCGGTTGCCTCTTCGTAATCGCCGAGGTTGAAGCCGGCCATGCGCAGGGGAGCCTGCGTGACCCGGCGGGTGACGTGGAAATCGCCGTCGATGCGGTCCTCGGTTACCTCGCCCGCGGTCACCAGAGTCAGACGCTGGGGGTAGCGGAAGGTCACATCGTAGAGGGCCAGTCCCGAGACGCCGCCGCCGCGTGGATACCAGTTGGATCGCGCGGCGACGAAGTAAACGTCGTTGCCGGCCGGAGAAATCACCGCGCCTTGCTCTTCGAATTCGACCTGGTGTGTACTGGATGGCGCCAGTTCGGCCGCGGGGACCACCAGAAACGAACCGTTCTGGGCGTCCGTGACGGGGTTGCCGCGGGGCGGGCCGTCGTTCAACACAAGCTCGGCCGGCTGGCCGTCCACTCGCACGGAGGTGACTTCCATCGCGCGCGCGACGTCGAAGGCCAGCGTACGCAGACCGCTGGGCCCGGTCCCGCCCGGCCCGGTATTGCCCGGCCCGATCTTGATGGAAACGCGCACAGTGGCTTTGAGAAACAGGTTCGCGTCCAGCGACGCGTCGATTTGAAACCGCTCTTCGGAAAACGGCGGCTCCTGCCGCTTCGCGGTTCCGTTGCGCGCCGTTGCAATACGAGAGTCGCGTGCGGCGAAATTGGTCCAGACCTCGTAGGCATAGTGTTTTTCGGGGCCCGTCTGGTGGCCGGCGGCGATTTGATTCTGCACGCTTCCGTCGTAAAATACGTCGAAGTTGCCGAGCCGCTTGCCGGCGATGGCCGCGAACAGCAAGCCGGCGCGGCCCGGCTGCGGCGTCATGAGATCCTGCACCAGCCTGAGATCGAACCTGGATTCGACGGCGGCCAGCGTTGGCGTCCATTGCTCGGCCAGCAGCGGGCCCAGCTCCGGAATCTTGCGGCCGGCTCCCTCTTGCGCGATGCGGTCCAGAAGGGCCTGCGCGGACCCATCGGTGAACACCAGCACGGCCACGCGGAAATGTTCATCCAGATTCGGAGATTGGGTGAAGCGGGCCAGTGACTGGCGCTCCCCGCGAAACGGCGGCAGCAACAGCACCTCTCCGTCTCCGCCTTCGACCTCGGCCGTGAACACAGCCGAAATTCGTTCGCCGTTTACTGGCTTCGAGAAAATGAGATAGCCGGAGGTCAAGTACAGCCGCAGGTCTTCCCTGGCGAGGGTCAGGTCGCGGACTCGATAACATTGTTCCGGGTCGAGCGAGGCGGCGCGAACCTGTTGGAGCAGTTGCCTGCCTGCGCCCGGTTCGGACGCCGCCGGCAGCCCGGCCGGAATCTGCGCCGAACACACACCCGCACCGCACAGCAGGAGAAGGATGCGGCGCATCAGATTCACAGCCGCTTCACATCAGATGAACATTTCTTCGTCCGCGGTGACCTGGTCTGGATTGGGCCGGCCTCCGCGCATGAAGTAGTGAATCGCGGCGCGCACCCCGGCCGCGACGGCGTTAATCTCGCGGATCGGTTTCATGATGCCGCCGTGGACCACGGCGATGGTCTCCTGCGCGCGGTCCATCGCGTCGTCCACCACCATCTCGGCGCGGTCGAACTGGACGCGGGCGCGATCGGCGGCGTCTTCAAGGACATCCTCGACGCGGCTGAGCTGCCGCCGGGTGGTGTCCAAAATGTCTTTGGTGCGCTCTGTGATTTCCGCGATGCCGGCCCTGCCTTCGTCAATCGCGGCCCGCGAGGATTCCGCCAGCGCCTCCACTTTGGGCGCCAGCGTTGCCACGCGCTGCTCCACGGCGAGCGCGGACTTGCGCACGCCGTACAGCATCGCGGCTTGAATAACCAAGGCGATGGCCGCAACGATGACGAATACCGTCATGACGATCAGCAGGGCTTGTTGATCCATTTTGTCCCGGTCCGTTCCGCTGCGCTTCTTTAGTCCGCCGCGGGCTCGCTCGCGGCTTCGCGATAGGCTTGCTTGCCGGCGTCCACGGCCGCGGCAATATTATCCTTGTGGCGGCGCAGTGTTTCCTTGCTGCGGTCGATGGTCTCGCTGGCGGTGTCGCGCAACTCTTCGCCGCGGCGTTTCACGTAGTCGACGCCTTCGCCGGCCTTGTCGCGGATTAACTCCCGCGTCTCGGTTCCGGACTTGGGAGCGAACAAAACCCCCACCGCTACTCCCAGTCCCAATCCCAGGAAAAAATACGACAGTTTGCTGTCATCCTCCATTTGCCGTGCCTCCTTTGCCGTTCCACTCACAGGATACGCTATTCTGGCTTCAGGAACCATGTCCATCGGCACGCGGTCTTATGCTCGTCCCTACGGTTCTCGCGGCGGCCTTCCCCAGGGCATCCAGGCGCTGCTGATTATCAACGCCGCGATTTTTCTGATCGACTTCTTTTCCCGCGGATTCTTTTCCTTCCTGGCCTTGACTCCCTCTGAAGTAGTGCGGTCGCGGCATGTGTGGCAACTGGCCACGTTCCTGTTCCTGCACGGCGGGATCTGGAACTTCCTTTGGAACATGCTCGCGCTGTGGATGTTCGGCAAGGAACTGGAGGAAATCTGGGGCACGCAGCGGTTCTTGCGCTTCTACTTCCTGTGCGGGTGCGGCGCCGGGGTGTGCGTGGTTCTGGCCGCATACGCCCTGGGCAGTCCCAACGTTCCGGTCATTGGCTCCAACGGCTCCATCTACGGCATTCTGGCCGCCTCCGCCGCATTGTGGCCGGAGCGGGAGGTCCTCTTCATTTTCTTCCCGATGAAGATGAAGTATTTTGTCATCCTCATCGGAGCCATCGACTTCCTGATTTCCTACAACGGAGGAATCGGCCAGATGGCCTTGCTGACCGGCTTGCTGTTCGGTCTGCTCTACGTCAAATCGCCCCGAGTGCGCGGCTTCGACCCCCTGGCCTCGATCCAATCCACCTACCGGGCCTGGAAGCTCAAGCGCGCCAAGCGCAAATTCCAGGTCTACCTGCGCAAGCACGGCTCCGACCGCGACGTGAACTAAGCAGTGGGGCAGGTCCTCGACCTGCCAATTCGCGGCGAAGCGCTCACAGGCCGGAGGCCCGCGATCGTCCGAAGGATGGCGTGACAGGACGGCATTTCAATTTGCGCCTCGGGTATACTGAAACACGAAAGCCGCACCAAGGGTTGATTGGGCGGCTCGTGTTCAACCCGCGTTGCCACCACGGATTGATAGGATCTTAGTCGGTCCTGTCTTATCCGAAACCATGAGTGCAATCCGGGAAGTGGGAGGATTTGTCGTCCATGACCCTGCCGTCAGCCAACATAATCATCTGCGAAGCAGTGCTGACAGAGAAAACCGGTGACGCTGTAAGTCTGATTCGTACGATGAATGTGCTAGGGGTCGCGAGCTATACACAATCCGTTCGGTTCTTCACGGTTCTTTTCCTAAACTCACTGCCTGGGGATATTTATCCACATACGGTCCAAGTTCAGATGTTCACAGACAAGACCTTCCTCGTGGCTAGTTCTCCAGAGCAAACATTCTTCTACGGCTATGGCATAGACCCCGCTGGGCCAGGAGCATCTACTCTCACGACCGAGTTTAATCTCGGCGTAGCATCACTTGGGAATCTCGGCACCTACCTGCTGGTCGCGTATGTTGACAGGAAACAAGCCGCAGTCACGCCACTTATTATGCGGCGTTACTGAGTTCGGCGTGACTCTCTTCGCGACTACCATATGAACCGCCCACTACGCCCTGCTGAAAGATTGGCCTTGCATCTCCCGGTTGGAGATTGTGCGCCGTGGCAGACCCGTATACGCGTAGCAGTTCGTTTCGAAGTTCAGCGCTGTCGTCATCGAAAGTTGAGAGTTGATGCTCAATCGCATAGGCCAATTTCTGGGCTTCAGCGTCGCCGTTCTTGTGGATGTTCCAACTGTAAGGAGCAAACCATTCTTCAAAGTCGTCAAGGGACATCTGATGAGAAAGCAGGCTTCCCAGCTTTTCGCGGATCTCTGGTGCGTTAGCCATGACACAGCCTCCTCCTCCCACAAGGATAACAGTTCAGGAGATGCGGGAGAGATCCAACAGGGGCAGGTACTGGGAACGGATGCGCGCTGGTGAGTTTACGCAGGAGGTCCTCGAAGAGGGACGACCGCACGCGGAGGTTGCCTCAAAAGAACCGCTTGGTACTGTCAGTCAGATGGTGTCCTATCGAGACAGCAACAACGATGAAGTCGCACGCGTGCATCAGTACCTCCGTCCGGACGGAAGCATCGGTGCTTCCGGCTTGCCTGATCCCAAACGGCTCCTCGAGGATGGGGTTTTGTATCGTCTCATAAAACAGAAGAGCGTCCCTCCCGATCCTGCGCAGTGATGAAGGCATGAAAACGCGCAAGAGACGATCGAAGGGCCTGAAGCTTGGGCGCATTTCAGGGCGATCTAAAAAGGAGCTCTCGGTCCCACACGTGAGATTCAGCGGCGCATGGAGGAACGATACTCTCTGCAAGCTGATCGAGCGCCAACTGGGTATCGGCGGAAGATCATAGACGGCGACGCTTCTACTGGATGTTCCGCGACCGGAGGGAGCGGGAAAAAGCGCCGGAGGCGCCGAAACGCCGGTGGTTTCAGCCGCGTCCTATTGGTGGTATATTGCGACCATGAAGGCCTTACGAATTCTTGCCGCTCTCTCCGCCTGCTCCCTCGGGTTCGTATTTTTCTCCCGTGCTCAAGGCCCCATCGGCGGCGGAACCGAGACGGTGGCTCGGCCCCGCAATCCATCGGGATCGTCGTCCACCACCAGCCCCACCCCGGACACAGCCGCTCCCGCGGAACCGGACCAGCCCAAGATCAAGTCCGAATATGGGAAGAACAAAAATGTACCGGCTCCCGTGGCGACCTTCGCCACCGACGCTACCACGGTGACGGTGGATGTCGCGGTCGAAGACGCCAAGGGGCACTTCATTCCCAAGATCGGAAAAGAATACTTCCGCGTCTCCGAGGACAACGTGCCGCAGAAGATCGCCAGCTTCTCGGTGGGAGAAGCGCCCATGACCATCGCCATGGTGGTGGAGTTCTCCAACCGCTATCAGAGCTTCTATTCCCGAACCTGGTTTGAGACGCTCCAGGCCGTCTACAGCTTCGCGTCTTTCCTCAAGCCCGACGATTACCTGGCCATCGTGGCTTACGATCTCAGACCCGAAATGCTCACCGATTTCACCACCGATCGCGGTCAGATCAACGAAGCTCTGATGCGCCTGCGTTACCCTGGGTTCTCGGAGTCCAATCTCTATGACGCGCTGACCGATACAATCGACCGGATGCAGCCCATCGACGGCCGCAAGGCGATTCTGCTCATCTCCTCCGGCGTGGACACCTTCAGCCAGCAGACCTTCGACAAGGCCCGCCGCCATATTCAGGAGGGCGGCGTGCCCATTTACGCCGTCGGGCTCATGCAATCGATTCGGGACATCGCCACCGCGTCCGGCGGCTTGCGCGGCACCCAGGAGCTGGACTTCCTGCAAGCCGACAGCCAGATGCGCACGTTCGCCACCGAAAGCGGCGGCATGGCCTTCTTCCCGCACTTCATCACCGAGTATCCGGAGATCTTCCGCGGCATGGCCACCAACCTCCGCAGCCGCTACCTGATCGCCTACACGCCCTCCAATCAGGCGCGCGACGGCAAGTACCGCAAAATCAAGGTGGATCTGGTCGACCCCTCCAACAATCTGCCCTTGACCATGAAGGATGACAAGAACAAGCCGCTCAAGTACACCGTCTACGCCAAGTCCGGATACACGGCGCCGAAGCCGGTGGATTGACGCTCGTTCCCAAAGTCAAGAACTCAATCTCACTGCTTTTGAGTTTCTTACAAAGTGTTTGACATCCATGTTGCAGACCTGTTAATTCTCGTGTTCACACTAAAACATGCCCGCTAAAAAATCCTCCGCTCCTGCGATCCAATCCAGAATTTTACTGGTTGACGACAATGCCAACGGCTTAAAGGCGCGCAAGATGGTGCTGGAGGAGCTGGGTTACGGAATTGTGACGGCCGCGAACGGCCACGACGCGCTGGAGCGCTTCGCGCCGCAGAAATTCGATCTAGTGGTGACCGACTACAAGATGCCGCGCATGGACGGCCTGGAGCTGATCGTCAATCTGCGCAAGATCGAGCCGGAGCTGCTCATCATCCTGATCTCCGGCTTCGTGGATTCGTTGGGTCTCGACGAGGAGAACACGCGTGCCGACGCGGTGATTCAGAAGAGCGCCAACGAGGTCGCGCACTTGTCGCGGGCCGTCGCCCGCCTGCTGCGTCAAAAGTCGTCGCGCCAGAAGCCCGCGCGCAAGCCCGCGGGGGCCGAGCCGCCGCTCAAAGCCAGGCGCAAAACCGTGTAAGCCACGGGAACCAAGCCAGCGCGTGCAGCTTCTCGAGCGGAGGCTCGATGTAGCCGATGCCCCGTCCGCAGATCATCACTCCGGTCCACAGCAGCAGCGACAGCGAGCCGGCCAGCTTGGCTTGGGACGGGGCGGGATCGAGCCTGCCTCGATACACGCTCCGCCGGAACACCAAACCATGCACGGCGATTAACGCCAGCAGCGACATCTTGGTCCAGAAGAACCAATTGTAGTAGTATTCCTCGGCCTTGGACGAAGCCATCAGGATGCCGCACGTGATCACGATCGTGAACCCGATGTATTTGGGAACTCGCAGCGCGCCGATCACCTTCGAGACCGGCAGCCTGCGCATGGACCATCCCAGCAGACGCAGATTCGTGAACAGGATCATCCCGCCGAAGAACGCGATGCCGATCATATGGAGGGTGAGGACCAGCGGGTAGACGGTGGCGGAATAGCGCAGGGCCGCGGCCCAATCCGTGTACTGGAGCCATTGCGCGAAGCTGAGCACGGGCGTCATTACTGTGGCCCGTTCACAAACCCGATGAAGATGCCGCCGCCGATGACGCTGGCCCACAGCGCCAGCGAAAGACACGCCGCCAGCTTGCCCGATCCCGCCGACGCGCCCGGCCGCACCACTCTGCCGTGGACGGTATAGTGGAACGCAATCGCCAGCAGCAGAGCCCCCATCTTGAATTGAAAGGCGTGGTTCAAATAGTAGTGATCCGGATCGGAGGCGAACAGAAGCGAGCCCGAAGTCGTTACCAGCGCCAGCCCGATCAGCGTCCAGGGCGCGGCATCCACGCTCAGCTCAGCGGTTCCCTGGTCGGGCATCAACCCGCCCAGGAGCCGGAAGTCCACCAGCGCGATAGAACCAGCCAGCAGGATGAATCCCAGAATGTGGAAGCATTCCAGGACCGGAAAGACCATCGGTGAGGAGTTCAGTAGTTCGGCCACAGCTTAATTATTCTACGCGATTCCGCCGCCGGCCGCCGACCGATGCAAGCCGGCCGGCAGTGGCTATCTTTTCCCGGCGCGGCGGACTATACTTCCCCTAGCTCGGCAAGAGACCGGAAGCTCGATTTAAGTTTGATGGGGCTACCCGAGGAGGGTGATTCAATGTTTGATAGCCTGGACGAGCAAATGAAGCAAGACGACAAGCGCACCTCCAGCAAGGAGAGAATCGTGCGCTGGGCCATTATGGCGATCGCCGCTCTGGTAGTGTGCGGCGCCCTGATCGTGGGCGTTCGCCTCATGAGCTAGAGCGTATATCTCGCAAGTATTTGTGGCGCGCTGTGGCGCACGCACCCTGCGTGCCGCGTCGGCACTCCTGCCGACGCAATGTTCCGACACGGCGTTGCCGGCCGACGACGGTGTCGAGATGAGTCTCGACACGGCACGCAGCAGTGCGTGCGCCACGGGCTCAACCTACTGGTTAGGCTGGGCCGGCGCCTCCGCCGCGGGCGCTGCCACTGTTGTCGTTTGCTCCGGCAGGATGATGATCGATCTGCGCGGGAAGGCGAACTTCTTGCCCGTTTCGTCGATCACCGAGACCTGCGCCGTGTACTGTCCCGTGGGAATCTTGGCCAAGGGAATCTGGAAGGTGAACGGAGCCATGCCCGGTCTCGACGCGCTCAGCTTCTTCACCTCCATCGGCACGGACGAGTAGACCTTGCGCGCTCCCCGGTACAGGTCCACTTCCGCGCGAACGTCGGGTGCCTTCTGCTCGTCCGGACTGGGATCGTACACCTCGAAGTACACGTACATGTTCTGATCCTTGCGGAACACGCCGGTGATGCTGGGCACGATTTTCTGGCCGTCCTGAATCAGCGGATGATTGGAAATGACCTTCTTATCGTTGGTCGCCGAGCCCACCGCCGCCGCGACCGGGTCCTTCTGGCTGCTATAGATGACGGAGCTGAGGCGCAGGCTTTTCTGCGTGTTCAGATCGGGGATGGTGAACGGCTGAGTCTCGAAGGTTCCCATCTTTCCGGTCTGATTCTCGCGCGCCAGGAACCGGATGATGTACGTTCCGGGCGGCAGCGTCAGCCCCGTATCGTACTGCAAGCTGCGCTTTTCAAGCTCCCCGGCGTCCTTGCCCTTCAATTGGATCGGGATGTTGTCGCGCACGCCGGTGGTGGCCCACTGCGGGAGCTGGCCCAGCGATTTCCCGTCGGCGCCCTTCACCACGCCGACGAAATCGAAATCCGTGGTCTCCAGTCCTTTATTCTTCGCCAGCGCGACTTCCGAGCCCGGTATCTTGACCGAGATGGGCACGAAGTAACGGTTTTGCGCGACCCGGAAGTAATCCGCCTCCAAAGCCAGCGGCAGATCGCTCAACGGATCGCCCAGAGTCAGCGCTTCCTGAAGCTGCTGTTCCTTATCGGCAGCGGTGAACTTCTGGAATATCTTGTTGGCATAGTAGCCTTCCTTGTACTCCAGCGGCTTGGTCGTGGAAGCGAGTTGGATATTGGTGAGTCTGACTTTGATGTGACGGTACTTGCCGTCCGGCGCCGAGTTCGAGCTGTAGTAGCCCAGGATGTAATAGCTGGTCAAATCGGTTTGCGCCGCCTTGAAGCCCAGGGTCAGGTCGTTATTATCCAACATGACCTTCCCGCCGGTGTCGTTCGCCAGAGTGGCGATGGTTTCCTGGGTGTCCTGCTGGCTGGAGATCTTGCTGCTCTGGCTGCTGCCGGTGAATGTGCCGGTGCCGCGCGTGGACGCCTGAGTCGCGTCGCCGGCCGGCGAGGAAGCCACCAACCCGCGCGAATCCACCGAATAGATGGACACATTCGCGCGAACCGCCGCGTTAGTCGTGGCCCGGAGCTGGCTTTGGTTGTCGATCCCATTCTTGGGGATGCCGCTGGAGAAGTACAGCATCGCTTTCTTCTCCGGGAAGGCGGCCAGCATCTTGACCGCGTCCTCGATGGCCGCGAGCTGGCGGTCCGTATTGAAAATATTGAACTCGGTGTCGTCCTGCGTAAAGCCGCCGGTGTCGTCGCCCTCGGCGCCGGTGGTGGCGGCTCCGCCGGCCAGCTCGGAGCCTTGCCCGATCACCAGGGCCTTCAGGTCCGTAATCAGCTTTTCACGGTCGTCGGTGAACTCCTCCACCACATTCAGCTTGTTTCCGTAAACCATGATCTGCACCAGATCCGAGGAGGTCATCTGTTCCCTGACGAACTTGATGGCATTCTCCTGCGCCCGGATCTGGTCGAACTGGGGCATGGTGGTCAGGTCGAAGAACATGGCCATCAGGCGCTTGTCCTTGCGTTGCGAATTGGCCAAGCCGCCGGATGTAACCGTGGCCGGAGCGGCGGGAGAGGGCTTGGGCGCCGCGGGCTTGGGCGCGGCGACGCGCTCCTCCAGTTGCTTGGGTCCATTCTCCTCGTCCGCCACTGGGGTCAACAGATCGTTGGACAGCTTCTCGAACTCAAAGACCGCGTTCTCCTGCTTCTTACCGTCTTCGGTGATCTCGAAGTCTTCCTTTTTCAGGCTCGCGACGGGGTTGCCCATCTTGTCCTTCACGGTGACGTTCACGATGATCAGCCGGGTCTCGCTCTGGAAGGTAACCTGCGCGGGAACCCTCTGGAACGCGACCAAGGTTGTCGCCAAAGCAATTAGTTTGTATTTGTTCATTGAAGAAGTCTCACATCCGGAAGCGTATGGTTCCACTGATGACGCGCATTCCGCCCATGCCGGACAGCACGCCGAATTGATACGACCCGACGGTTGTGCCGAATGCCGACGGAACGGGGTGGTTGAGGATATTGGTGGAGTTGATCTGAATCTCCAGGGTCTTGCGCTCTTTCAAGGTAAAGGTGCGCGACATGTTCGCATTCATGGTGAATGAGTGCGGCCCTGGAATCGTATCCCGGCCGGCATCGCCGAAGGTCCCGGTAGCCGGAAGCGCGAAAGCCGCGGTGTTGAAGAAGCCCGAGCCGGAACCGATGGGAAGGCCCGTCGCCTCCGCCCGCTGCCCATTCAAGAGTCCGGTTCCGGCGATGTCCCCGGCGACCGTGGCCGTCCGCGGCAGCCCCGTAGCCCACGTAATGGGCGCCTGGAGGGTCCAATTCTTGAGCGCTTTGGTGAGGAGCCCTTTGTTGGCCATAAATCCTTTGCGCTGGTCCACGGGAGACTCCGCGGTGAGCTGGAACGTCACAGCGTCGCGGCGATCGTTGGTGGAAAGCGCGCGCTCGCACTCGATACACAACGGATTCAACACCTGCGTGGATGCGTCGTCGATGGACTTCGCCCGGGTATAGGAAAGCTGGAACCCGAGGTTGTTGCGCATGCGGCGTTGCAAGGAGACCTGGCCGGAGTGGCTGATCAGGTTGCCGGCGGTTTCGTAATAGGTAAAGATGCTGGCGTCGGTGATGGGGAGCCGGTTTGCCGCGGTGCTGGACAGTCCCGGCAGAGCCTCGTTGGGATCCAGGCCGACCACCAGGTGCGTGCCCTTGATGCCGGTATAGTTGATCTGAAGCACGAGCTGATCCGGCAAGTTGCGCTGAATCCCGAGATTCCAGGTTTGCGCGTAGGGAATCTTGTAATTCGGGTCGTAGGCGGCCGTATTGGTGATGGTTTTCCCGGTCGGTATGGCGGTCAGTCCGTTGGCCAGGCCCAGAATATTGGTCGGAGTGCTCTCCAACGTGCCGGAGTTGTACAGAAAGGGTTCCTGGTAGGCCAGACCTGTGCTAGCCCCGCCGGTTCCCCCGATCACCTGGTTATAGATCCCTCCGTTGTAATTAGTTCCGTAACCCCCGCTGATCCGCAGATTCCCCCGTTTCATGGCCTGCCAGGCAAACCCCAGCCTGGGCGCGAAATTGAGGCGTTGCGGTTTCACCATCCCGCTGGGAACGCCTGGGGTTGCCGTGCATGGCAGGATGGCGCCCGCACAGCTGGGTACGAGCACGCTGGCGCTGCCCGATCCGATTGCGCCGGTGTAGTCGGGCGACGTCAATAGATTCGCTTCCCGCCCGTACTTTTCGCTGAGCGGAGAAGTGTACTCATAGCGCACGCCAAGCTGAAGAGAAAGGTTGGGCAGAAAGCGAAAATCATCGTTGGCGGCGGCGGCGTAGTAGACGCCCCGATAATAACGATCGGCGCCATAGTAGACGGAGTCGCTCTCAGGATAGCCCAGCAGAAAATCGGCGAAGTCAAATCCCGTGTTTGGGATACCGGCCCCAGCGGTGCTGGATCCATTGAAGGTGAACGTTCCGCGGCCGTTGTTGTCGGTAAGCAGATTGGTGTCGTAACGGGTGAACTGGCCTTGGAAGGTCAGGTTGTGCTTGCCGCGGCGCACCTGCAGATTGTTCTGGAGTTGCATGGTCTGCACCGCGCTCCTGGTCGGGTTGCCGTCATTCAACTGCGAGCCGAAATTTGTGAAGTTAAGCTGGGGCGGACCGTAGTTGCTGGGATTCTGCCACTGTCCCTCGATCCCCAATTGAGCGCCGATGTTTTGTCCCAGGGTCTGAAAGTAGGGAGTCGAGGATAGCGCCTGGCGGTTGAGGGTCACCGTGAAGGTGTTGAAGAGCCGGGGCGAGAAGTTGTGGGTCCACGCCACGCTCTGATTTTGTCCAAATCCGCTTCGGGCGTCCAGGGGCAGCCCGCCGGCGGCGGTCACAAAACTACTTTGCGCCGACTTCGAATCTGTAGCTTGCGTTCGCACCTGTATGGACAAGCGGTCCGCCGGCCGCACGGTATATTGCAACTGGAAAGTCACCTGCTGCGAGTTGTTGGGCTGGCCCGTAGCATAATTGTAGTTGTTGGTTGGCGTGTTTTGAGTCGGGAGCGGAATATACGGCAGCAGGTTCAACGCGATGGGGCTGATCCGGTTGAGCGGTATCGTGTCGTTGGGAAACGGCGTCAAGCCGCTCCCCGGCACGCAGGCCGGCGCCGTTACGCCAGTACAAGGATCGTAGATGGTCACCGGAAGGGCCCTGGCTCCCGTGCCCGTGGTGACGCCCGTGAAGTCCACGCCCCCCGGCCCCGACCCCGGTCGTTCCGCCGCTGTCGGCACAGTGACAAAGGGATTGGCCCCGGTGTCCTGAATGGTGCCGTTATAGTTCAAGGTGAAGTTGAGTTGTTTGCTCAAATCCAGCAAGTGCCCAAGGATCACCGGACCGCCGATGTTGAGTCCGTAACGGTTCGACGTGATCTGCGGCTTGGGTTGCTCCACGCCGGTGACGGAATAGCTCTTGGCGTTAAACGCAGAGTTCGAAATCTGGTCGAAGATCTGGATGCGGATCTGGTTGGCGCCCTGCCGGCTGCGGTTTCCGATGAGTCCGCGAGCCTGCTGTTGGCCGCCGCGTCCACCGCGTCCGCCACCACCGCCTCCACGTCCGCCGCCGCCGCCCTGGAATCCACCACCACCGCCGTTGAAGTTGCCGCCGCCACCACCGTTGAAGTTGCCGCCGCCGCCGTTGTTGCGGTTGCCGCGTCCGCCGCCGCCATTGCCTTGTTGTCCTGGTTGTCCTGGTTGTCCAAAGTCGCCGGGGCCCCCGGGGCCGCCAGGCTGGAAGTCGGGACCGCCGAATCCACCTTGGTTGAATCCGCCTTGGCCGCGAAAATCATTATTGTTGGTTTCCAGGCCCGAGCTCACCGTCCCCGCGATTGTGAAGGCCGAGTTCGAGGCATCGCCGCCGGGAGCCTGCGGCGGAATTTCCGGCGGCACTTCCGCGATCAATTCCTGCTGCTGATTCTGACCTTGATTTCCGCCGCGGCCGCCGCCCCTTCCGCCCGCGGGGCCTTGCGCGGCGACCTGCGCCCGCGCCTGCAATTGCAGCGTCAGGTCGATCTTGACCGGCTCCGTCCCGATGGTCACGTCGCGCTTAATGGGATCGAACCCGAACATGTCGGCTTCGATGCTCCAAGTCCCCGGCAGCATCCCGGTAAACTGGAAGCCGCCGTTCTCATCCGTGGCCGTGGTCAAGGCCCGTTCGCCCATGGTGGCCCGGATAATCACTCCGGGAATCGGCTGTCCTCCGGACACCACCGTCCCCGACTGAGCCATCGCGAGCGGCAGAAACACGCCCAACACTGCAAGCATCTTAAACATCGAAAATCCACTCCTACGTGGGTGGGTCTTGGTTGAGCGTGTATCTGCCACAAGGTTCCTCGATTATTTGGCGCGCTTGAAGGTCAGCTCTTGAGGTCCGCCGCGTCCACCTCCGCCGCCCTTGGCTCCGCCACCGCCACCTCCGCCGCCCGGAGCGCCGCCGGCCGGAGCCTCACGCGTCCCCGTGAGCTTCAATTCATCTCCCGACAGAGTGCCCTTGTAGACCGTGGTCTGGGGCCCGTTGCGACCCTCGCGAGTAACCTTGAACGTCACGTCGGCATCGTGGATCATTCCCTCGGTAATGTCCGTCGGCATGCCGTTGCCGGCGTCGAGCGAGCCCTTCAGGTTCATCCCACTGGCCGTAAGCGTGAGCGTTTGCGTTTGGTCCCCATTCCGTCCCTGAGTGGTGACGGTCCATTTTCCATCAATCCCCGCGCCCAGTGCGACCAGGCCCGTCGATGCGAGAAGCGCACCTATGAAAACAACACGGTTCTTCATGTGTTTCATCCCTTTCCTTGGAGTAGCGGATAACCGCTTCGGTGTAAAGATGTTCCGGCGCGCCACGGAGGTTACACCAAGGGCGAAAACCGAGCCTGGGCTTTGGTACGCAAAACCCAAAAAAAGGTTTACAACCAACCGCATCTTTACCGAACTGATACAAACAAAGGGGAAAGGCCCCCAGCCCCAGCCTTGGCCGCCGATCGCGATATTCTGGTGCTGGCATTCCTTCCAAATGAAGTGGAACATCGCCCCATCCGATTCCGCAGGCAGGTCACAGACCTGCCCCACTGGCGTGGAGCTACTGGCGCGCGCGCTGAACCTGGCGCCGGCCGCGGCGCGGGTGTTGTGGGCTCGCAATTATCGCGATCCGGAGCAGGCTCGGGCGTTCCTGGCCTCCGCGCTCGCCGATCTTCACGATCCGTGGCTCTTAAAGGACATGGCCGCGGCCGTCGATCGCCTGCTCCGCGCGATCGAACAAAAGGAGCGCATCCTTCTATATGGCGATTACGACGCGGACGGCACCAGCGCGGTCGTGATTCTGATGAAAGGAGTGCAACTGGCCGGCGGCCAGGCGAGTTTTCACGTTCCGCACCGCCTGCGCGACGGCTACGGAATGCGCAGCGAGGTGGTGGAGGAGGCCGCGGCCTCCGGCGTCAAACTCATCGTCAGCGTGGACACGGGCATTCGCGCCAATGCCGTGGTGCGCCACGCCTCGGCCCTGGGCATCGACGTCATTGTCACGGATCACCATCTTCCCGAAGTTCTACATCAAGGAGTAGCCGAGCTGCCGCCCGCGGTTGCCGTGCTCAATCCCAACCGGCCGGACTGCCTGTACCCGGAAAAAAATCTGTGCGGCGCGGGCGTGGCTCTGAAGCTGATCGACGCGCTGACGTTGCGGCTGGGCTGGCAGCCTTCGCGGCGCGAGCGGCTGCTCGATTCGCTGCTCAAACTTGTGGCCATCGCCACCGTGGCCGACGTGGTGCCGTTGACGGGCGAGAATCGCGTCATCGTCAAGCGCGGCCTGGAAGGCTTGCGTCAGGTGACCAATCCGGGGCTGCGCGCGCTGCTGGATGTTTCCGGATTCAACGCGGGAGATTCGCCCAATGCCGGTCAGGTGGCTTTCCGCGTGGCCCCGCGCATTAACGCCGCCGGGCGCATGGCCAGCGCCACGGATGTGATCGAGATGTTCCTGACCAACGATGCGGCTCGCGCGCGCGAGCTGGCGGCGAAGCTTCACGACCTGAACCAGGACCGCCAGCAGACCGAAGCCGAAATCACGCGCGTCATCTTCGAGCAGTGCGTCGCGCAGCCGGTCACGGATTCCGACGCGGCGCTGGTGTTCGCGGGCGAGGGCTGGCATCGCGGCGTAGTGGGCATCGTCGCCAGCCGCGTGGTGGAGCGATTTCACCGGCCCGTGTTCGTGCTGGGGATCGGCGAGGGCGTGGCGCAAGGCTCCGGGCGCAGCATCCCCGCGTTTCATTTGCTGGAAGCGCTGGAGTCAATGCCGGAGTTGTTTGCCAAATTCGGAGGCCATCGGCAGGCGGCCGGCGTGACCCTGGACGCCGCGATGGTGGAAACGTTTCGCGAGCGCATGCGCGCCTATGCGGCCCAGCGATTGACGCCCGCCGATTTCGAGCGCGAGCTCGCCGTCGACAGCGAGATTGGATTCGAGGAGATCGACGACGCGACTGTGGCCGATATTCTGCGGCTTGCGCCCTTCGGCTTCGGCAATCCCGCGCCCCTGTTCGTCGCGCGAGGGATCGAGGTGGCGGCTCCGCCGGAGATTCGCAACGAGAGACACGTATTCCTGCGATTGCGCGCGAATGGACGGACACTACGCCTGAAGGCTTGGGATTTCGCCGGACGTGTAGACGAGCTTCCGCCGGGTGCGCGCATAGACGTGGCGTTCACGTTTGAGGACGATCCGTATTCGGCCTCGCGAGGCTACTCGCCGTGGCAGGCGGTGCTGAAAGATGTGCGAGTGGTTGATTGATTCGCTTGCGAAAATTCGAAAGGGCGCCCCTTGCCCGGTGATGTCGCTCACCGGGAAGCGCCGTCCAACTTCAACGGCACAGCCCATCGTGTAACGGTTGCGCAGGGTTGCCCGGGTTGCTCTCCCACGCTCGCGTGAACCGGATGCGATAGGACATCCGATCTCTTACGACTACAAAATAACCGGTGCGGCGCGGAAAGCCGAGCGAGCGAAAGCGCCAAGATGTGGATTCGGCGGCAAATAGAGTTCGGCGTTAGGCTGAAATGATGTATTGGGGCAAGCTTTTTATCCCGACTTTGCGATCAGCCGCACCCGCGCCACGCTTTAAAGCGACGGGTGTTCGACAAGGCGCGGGATGTTCATTTTGCCTTGGTGCTTTCGTGCTTGAGCGAGATCGTACGCCGCCTGCATTCGCAGCCACAGGTCGGCGCTACCGCCAAAAGCTTTTTCAAAACGCAGCGCCATCCCAGGCGTGACGGCGCTTCTGCCTTGCATCACGTTGTGAAGCTGCTGGCGTGTGATCTTCATCGTTTTCGTTGCCTCGGCTACGCTTAAGTTCAGTTCGTCAAGGTTGGCTTTGGCGAGTGCACCGGGGTGAACGGGGTTTTTCATCGGCATGGCGTCTCTCTCTAATGGTAATCTTCCAAATCCACGATGTTGCGCACCATGTGCTTGAGAAAGCCGCTGCCGCGTACGGCGATAAAGCAAGTGGTTCTCAGTGATAGGATGGAGACGTGACTGGGCGCTTGGTAGCGGCGTTGCTCTTGGCCGCGACGAGCGGCCTTGCGCAGAACGCTCCGACGTTCACGTATTCCTCTCAGGTGCAGATCCTGGCGATCGCCACGGACTCCGCTTCCAACACGTATATAACCGGGACCGCCCAACCTGGAGCGATTGCCACGACTCCGGGCGCATTTCAATCTCAGGACAACAGTACCGGGATTTGCGAAATTGTGTTCCCGGGCGTTCCGATCTCCTGCATCGGATCTTTCGTCGAAAAACTGGACCCAACCGGAGCGGTTGTCTTCGCCACCTACCTTTCGGGAAGCGGGGACACCATTGCAACCGCCATTGCCGTTGACCAGCGGGGCAACGTCTATGTCGGCGGCAGAACGTCACCCCAAGTCGGCATCGCCAATACCTTCCCGGTGACCCCTGGCGCTGCCTTTACCAATCCAGGCCCCGGATTCATCGTGAAACTGAACCCATCCGGTACTCAACTGGTGTACTCAACCTTTATCCCCGCGAGTGTCGGCGCGCTGGCTGTCGATCTTGAGGGGAACGCATACTTCACGGGGAGCACGGGACTTGGACCCGCATTTCCGACAACACCGGGTGCATTTCAGGTGTCACCGAAATCAAGCACCAATTCTTTCCCCAGTATCGTGGCCAAACTGAACGCGTCCGGCTCAGCGCTGGTATACGCCACCTATCTTTCAGGAAGCGGGACGATGAACGGTGGCGACGATCTGACCTCGATTGCGGTGGACGCCGCTGGAGACGCCTTCATCACAGGATCTACGTTTTCACCGGACTTCCCGGTGACGCCGGGAGCATTCCTAACCACCAATCCAGGCGCACCGGTCTTCGCATCCCTCAACGGTAACCCGAGTGCATTCCTCACAAAGCTGAATCCGCAAGGCAGCGGCTTGGTCTTTTCGACCTTCCTCGGCGAAGGAGGCGCCAGATTCGTAAAGCTGGATGCCCAAGGCACTGCCTTTTTAGGCGGTTCAACCAATCCACTCGCTGCGCTCTTTCCGACCACCCCCGGCGCAAACACCAGCACCAGCGGTAACGTCGCCGCCTTTCTCTCCCGGGTCAGCGCGGATGGCTCCTCTCTTATCTACTCCACTTACCTTTCAGCAGGCTTCTCCACCGGGACGACTCTGGATGTGGATAGCGCCGGCAATGCAGTGGTTGCAGGCACGGCCTCATCCAGCGGCTATCCGAACGATCCGTACATGAATCTGCCAGTCGGCGTGGGCGCCTTCCAGCCTGGGTATGCCGGCGGAACTTCCGACGTGTATGTCGAGCGATTCACGCCCGAGGGCCAGTTTGCAGGCGCGACGTATTTAGGCGGGTCGCAACAGGATCAGGGCGGGCTGATCGCCTTGGCGCCGAATGGCTCCGTGGTCATAACCGGAGTCACGCACTCGCCGGACTTTCCTGGACTAGGGCCTGGAATCGCGCAGCCGCTTCCCCCAGTAGGCTTGGTCTTCGTGACCAGCATCTTCATTTCGTTGACGGCCGAAAATGCCGCCAGCTACGTTGCCACTCAGATTGCTCCGGGCGAGATCGTGGCGCTGCGCGGCTATGGGATCGGCCCCGCAACCGGTGTGAACGCGGCTGGCCCGGCTTTCCCTACCCAACTGGCGGGTGTGCAGGTCACCATCGGTGGTGTCGCAGCTCCGCTGTATTATGTGCAATCGGATCAGATTAACGCTCAAGTTCCCTGGGAGCTCGCGGGCCAGACCTCGGCGGCAGTGGAGATTTCTTATCCTGGTGTTGCTTCCACTGGCACGCCCGTCGAGGTGGGGCCATCGCTGCCCGGCGTTTTCTATATCCAAAATTCTGATGGATCGTTTAACTCGCCGTCGAATCCGGCGCGGGCGGGGGACTATGTGTCGGTGTACGGCACCGGCGGGGGCGTGATGAATCCGCCGGGTGTGACGGGAGTCGCGTGGCCGCTGGCTCCGCTGTCTTCGATCGCGCAACCTGTCTCCGTGATGGTGGGAGGCGAAGGCGCTGGTGTTCTGTACTCCGGCTCGGCTCCCACGCTCGAATCCTGGTATTTCCAGATCAACGTGCGGCTGCCCGGGGATTTGACCGCGGGGGCGCAGGTCCTGAGCGTGACGATCGGGGGCGCGGCGAGCGCGCCGGCGGCGATATCGATTCAGTGATCAGCGCTGTTCGGACGTTCGGCGTGCGTGCCTCCTCCGGGCTATAATCTACTTCACCGCGACCGTCACCCCGGCCTGCGAACCTGTATTCCCAATGTCCACCTCGATCGGAACCGATCCTCCGGTTGCCACACTTGAGGGCACTACGGCGTTGATCTGGACCAATCCCTCGACCTCGCCGGGCGCCGATCCGGCGGACTGAACCGTTGCGCCCACGCCAGCGATGGTGACCGTGACGGGCAGGGCGATCTTCTCGCCAGGCAAGGCCAGCGCCCCTGTAATCCCGCCAGTCTGCCCACCTCCGGTGGCGTAGATCTGGATGACGGTGCCGCGCGGGGCTGGATTCGAGGGGCCGTTAATCGTGTTGTCTTGATTGAGCACGGCTGCTTGCCCCACCCCGGTCGCATTGCCGGTGAAGATGGACGACGCCGAGGGCGCTAAGGGCACCTCCCAGGTTGCCGAGGGCACGCCGCCGTAGACCACCTGGACCATCGTTGTCCCCGAGTTCGCGATTTCATAAGGTACGATGGCGTTCATTTGACTCGCAGACGCGTAGATCAGCGGAGCCGCAATCCCGCCGATCAGCACCTGCGCCTGTCCCAGCTCCGTCGCAACCCTGCCCGAGGCGTCGAATTGCAAACCAGATGAAGCCGGGCCGATGCCGGTTCCCAAGATAGTGACGATCTCGCCTGCGGCGATGGATCGCGGCGTCTCGGATGCCGAGTTGACGATTGCGGTAATGATCGGCGGGAAGGCGGCGCTCGACGTCACGCTGAAGACAACCGGCACGGTGGTCGAACCGGTGCCCCAGTTGATGACCAGGCCAGTGTAGTAAGTGCCGGGAGGCAGGCCGGCCGCGGAAGCGGAGAACGTGTAGACCGGCTCCGGGTCCGTGGGTGCAGGTTCGGGTTGCTGTAGGCCAAGCCACTGCGCTCCTGGCAAGAAATTGAATTCAACCGGCCCCGCGTTGAATCCGATGGCCAAATGTTTCGGCGCACTTATCCCTCCTGACGGCGCGGTGAACGACAGACTCGGCGGCGTGGCGGTGAGAACGGTCTGCGCGGTTGGAACGGCAATCACCGTGAGCGTCGCGGGTACTTGAAGCGTCGGGTAATTCGAGGACTGAATCGTGATGATCCCCGAGTAGGCGCCAGGCGACAATCCCACGGCGTTCGCATAGAGGCTGATCGCGGCCGGCGCCTCTGGTGGCGCGGGGCCCGGGCTTATGATCGAAGCCGTAAGCCAGGAGACATTCGTCGTAACTGTAGTTAAGGCGACATCAAATTCCTGGAAACTCAGGAACGAAAAGGCGCTCATTGGTGCCGGTGCGCCCGCGGGAAGCGTAGTGGCGGGCGGCGGCCCGTTGATCTTTAGCGTCGTGTCGGGCGGGCTCGGCGGCGGAGGAGCAACGGCCGTCATGCCCACCGGGACCATGATTGTATTGGCGGGTCCTTGAATCGTGATTTGGCCTGAATATTGGCCGGGTGGCAAGTTGAGTCCAGCCGGGTTGGCGGTAACGGTGAGTTGCAGCGGAGTGGTGCCATTGAGCGGTGAGACGGTGAGCCAGCTCCCGCCGTTGTTGGTCGAAGAGGAGACCGTGACCTGGGCCGGATTGCCGTTGCTGATGACGGTTCCGGTCTCGGCTGGGCCGGCAGGCTGGTTGGGCACGAACTCGGCGAACCCACAACAGCTCTGCGGCGAGAAGCTAATTTGTGGCGTGCTGGTGGCCGTCAGCGAGACGTTTATCGTCGTGGGCACGACCGGTGCGCCGGCGAGCGAGGACGGAGCGACCGGAGTCACGGTGACGGTTCCCGAATAGGTTCCCGCCCCCAGCTTGGACGGATCAAGCGTGAGCGTGAGGGTGCTGGACGAGCCATTCGTCACCGCGCTGACGGACAGCCATTGTCCGCCGGTGGTCGAGACCGAGGTGGTGAAAGCGAGGCTTCCCAAGAGCGCCACTGTCGCTGGCGTGGGCGCGGGCGTTCCTACCTGCCAGCTCCAGGAAACCGAGGTGGGCGAGGCCGGCAAGCTGACTTGAACGGGAGGCTCGGGAGTGAGCGTGGGATACGGCAGGTACACGGAAACTCCGGTAACTCCCGCATCCGGCGAGTTGAAGATGTTGAGGAACCGGATGGGCGCGGAGGATGTGATCCAAAGGTTCCCCTGCAATTCCAGCACCTCCAGCATGGATGTGCCGTCCAGAAGATAGAGCTGACCAGCCGGAATCGCGATCGTGTCAATGTAGAGGAATTGAGGGGGCTGGCCTGGCGGAGCCTGGCCCACAGCCTCAAATGTGATGGTCACCGGCGTCAAGTTGGGATTCAGCATCGCGAAGCCCCAAGCTCCGCCATGGGACACGAAGGGATCGCTCATCTCGCTGTTGGTATAGGTCGTCATCGGCAGGATCGGCATCACGCCGGGCAAAGTCGTGAAGCCTTGTCCGGGATCGGCGGGGGCGCTGGGCAGCGCCGAGTAGTAATCCATCCCCGCGCCAGTCGAGTCCACCACATGGAAATGCTTGCCGGTAAGTTCGGTTGCGCCGCCGAGGGTGAGATTGACTTGCGCAGGGCTGATGAAAGCTACCTGCGCAATACTCACACCATCGATCGCCACGCTGGTGGTGGAATCGAACCCGGTTCCGGTTAGCTGCACCACCGTTCCCGAGGGCAGCAAACCGCCTCCGGGCGTCACGGCTTCAATGGAGAGGTTCCCTCCAACCGTGAACGTCGAGGGTGTGACGGAGACGGAGTATTGATTGTCCTGCGGACCAATCCAGGCCGTCCCAGCGGGGTCCGCCGTCACCGCGGCGGTTGCCCCTGCCGTCGCGCTCGCCAAAACCGGCACGGTAACAACAAGCACCGGCAGCTCGGGGAGTTGGCCGAGTCCCGCCGAAGGCGAAGAGAAATACGCACTCACGGTCTGGCCGTTCACGGTGGCGTAGCCGATCTGATCACCGGTGGCGCTGAAGACGGCGAGCTGCGCGACCGGGCCAAAAACGGAGGGATCGAAGGTCATCGAAAGCTGGCCGCTTGCGATCAGGATGGGCGCGCTTGCCGAAATCTTGAATTGAGCCCACCCGCCCGGAGGAGCTGTTTCAGTTGAGATCTGAAGCGTGACCGGAGTGCTCGCTCCAGCAGCGGCCAGTGGCGGAACGCCACATGCGATGGGACAACTCAGGACCATCCAGGTCAAGCGGGTTCGCACGCGTCCACCCCTTGGAAACATACGGGAGGAATGGAAGCACGCATAGAGCCACTCTCTGAAGCGGCAGCGGCGTCGATTCAGTATTCGACGCCGACCAGAAAGAGTCCGCGCGCGGGGGCGGTGGGGCCGGCGGGAATGCTGCATCCGGGCGCGAGGCGCGCTTCGAATCCTGCGCGATCGAGATTTCCTTTGCCCGCCTCGATCAGCACGCCCAGGGTGCGAGTATCATAAGTCTAAAGGGTTCCCCGGTATGCCGCAGAATATGCCGCCCAAGCTTGGCCCATACGAAATCCTCGGGACATTGGGAGCAGGCGGCATGGGCAGGGTCTATCGCGCGCGCGATACGCGCTTGGGCCGCAAGGTCGCGCTGAAGGTTCTGCCGGATGAAGTCTTGCACGACAAAAAGCGGCAGGCGAGATTCGAGCAGGAAGCACGATCGGCGAGCGCTCTTAATCACCCCAATATCGTGTGTATCTACGACATTGGGTCCGATCAAGGAATCATCTATGTTGTTTCAGAGCTGGTGGAGGGTGAATCCATACGCGCCCTTATCGCACGCGGGCCAGTGCCGCCAGCCAAGCTCCTCGATATCGCGATTCAGGTCGCCGAAGGGGTCGCCGCGGCACACTCGGCCGGCATCGTGCATCGCGATCTCAAGCCGGAGAACATCCTGCTCACGCCCGCCGGCCGCGCCAAGATCATCGATTTTGGCTTAGCCAAGCAAGTGGAGTTTCCGACAGGAGAGGCAAGGGAGAGCGCTGAAACCCTGGTCATGACCGAGCCGGGTGTGATCATGGGATCTTTCGCGTACATGTCCCCTGAACAGGTGCGCGCACAACCTGCGGGTTTCCGGTCGGATCTTTTCAGCCTGGGCGATCTATTTTATGAAATGGCCTCGGGGCGTCCGGCCTTTTCGGGCCGTTCGCAAGTGGACCTGATGCTTGCGGTTCTGAAAGACGATCCTCCTCCTCTGCCTTCTGCGATCAGCCCGGATCTCAATTCGATTATTCGACGATGCCTTGAGAAATTGCCGGAGCGCCGGTTTCAAACGAGCGCGGATCTGGCGTTTGCCCTGCAGCGCGCCCGAGATGCGCTGAACCGCAACCAGCGTGTGAAGCCCAGGTGGGTTTTGGGGGCTGCGGGGGCTGGTGCAGCCGCGCTGATGGCGGCCCTCGCCGGTGGCGTTGTTTATCAAGATCGGCTACGAACACACGCCGCGCTGCGCTCCGTGGAAACAACCGTGACGGCTCCTAAACTCCCCACCATCAAGCAAGCTGCGGCTCCGGCTCCTCCACCCCCGCTTCCGCGCGCCACCGCGAAGTCCGGCCAACCTACGCCGCCGCAAACGCCTTCGGCCGCGAGCGCGGAGCACTTGCAGTCTGGGACAACGCACAAGGAGATCACGCTTGATCCGGCGGCCCTGGCTCGCTACGTTGGTGTTTACAAAATGGGCTCCAGTAACATGCTGATCGCGCTTGAAGGCGCTCAGCTATCCGCGCAACTCACGGGTCAGAACGCGTTTCCCATTTCTCCTGAGTCGGAGACCATGTTCTTCCTGAAAGCGGTGGATGCACAGATCGAATTTCCAGCCACGCCCGCGGGGGCGAGGGCCGGCCAACTGACTCTTCACCAGAACGGCCGGGATGTGGTGGGAACGCGGCTGCCGGACGCCGAGGCGAAACCAGTCATGGACGCTGGCGCGGCAACTGCAAGACGGATCAAGGACCAGACGGCTTCCCCTGGAAGCGAGGCTGCGCTGCGCAGATTTATCGAGGAGATCCAGACCGGCCAACCGAACTACGACCTCATGAGCGCTAGCTTGGCGGCGGCAACGCGCCAGCAACTGCCTCAGCTCAAGGCGGGCGTTGTCCAGCTCGGCGTCATACAGTCGGTGGACTTTAAAAGTGTCGACCCCGCCGGTCATGATACTTACCAGGTCAAGTTCGACAAGGGCTGGTTAGAGTACCGAATCTGGCTGGCGCCTGACGGAAAAATCGAAGGCGCTACCGTGCGCCCGGTGACGCAGTAGGATTTTTGCATTCACTCAATTTCAGTACTCGACGCCGACCAGAAAGAGTCCTCGCGCGGGGGCGGTGGGGCCGGCGGGAAAGTTGCATCCCGGCGCGAGGCGCGCTTCGAACGCCGCGCGATTGAGATTTCCTTTGCCGGCCTCGAGCAGCACGCCCACGATGTTGCGCACCATATGCTTGAGAAAGCCGCTGCCGCGTACGCGGTAAATCAAGCGGTCGCCCGAGCGTTCCAGACGCGAGGAGAAAATGCGCCGGAGTTTGGAACGTCCTTGGGCAAGCGCGAGCTCGTCGGCTTCGTCCGCGGCGGCAAAGGCGGAGAAATCGTGTTCGCCTTCGAGCAGCGGCGCGAGCTGGGCCATGAGCCCCTCATTCAGAGGATAGGGATGGTGGTGGACATACAGCCGCTCGAAGGGAGGGCAAACCTCCGCGCGCAGGATGCGGTATTCGTAGGTCTTGGCGCGCGCGTCGTAGCGCGGATGAAAATCCGGCGGGGCGTCTTCGACCGAGGATACTCGAATGTCGCGCGGCAGCAGCCGGTTCACGGCCTTGCGCAGATTCTCCGCAGGGATGGGATTGGCCAGATTGACGGCCGCCACTTGAGCCAGAGCGTGGACACCCGCGTCGGTGCGCCCCGAGCCTTCGACATGCACGGGCGCGCCTTCGATCTCCGCAAGCACGGCTTCGAGCGTGCCCTGGATGGTCGGCAACTCCGGCTGAATCTGCCAGCCGTGATAATTCGTGCCGTCGTAGCTTAGCGTGATGCGGATGCGGCGCATGCGAAATGGCAGGTCATAGACCTGCCCCACAAGCTCAGACACTGCGCGAGCCGGGTTTCTCGACCGGGATTCCGTCGCGGCACAAAGGACAATCCTGCGGATCCCAGGACTTGACTTCGAGCGTGGCCAGAGCCACTCGCGGCACGCCTAGATCGGCTCGCCCGCCGCTGCGGTCGATGATGGAGCCGGCGGCGGCCACGCTAGCCCCCATGGATCGCAGCACCTCGATGACTTCGCGCGTGCTGCCTCCGGTGGTGACCACGTCTTCGACCACCACGGCTGTCTCGCCCGGACGTACCGAAAGTCCGCGTCGGAGGATCATCTTGCCGGCCGGGTCGCGTTCGGTGAAGATGAAGCGGACGCCGAGGGCGCGCGCGACCTCGTGACCGACGATCAAGCCTCCCAGGGCGGGGGCGGCGACCAGCTGGCAGGCAGGGAGTAGGGCGGCCAGGTCGCGCCCCATCCGTTCGGCAATTGCGGGATGCTGGAGCACCAGGGCACACTGCAAGTATTCGTCCGAGTGAAGGCCGCTGGTGAGCCGGAAATGACCCTTCAGATACGCCCCGGTCTCCAGGAACGTAAGAATGATTTGCTCAGGGGTTCGATCAGACATCCAGCCACTATTGTTAGCATGGATTTAAAAACGGGGACACTATCGCCTGTCCCGTCCGAAGTGTCGCTGACAACGCGCCGTTTATCGAGGCGGGGACAGGCGATGGTGTCCCCGTTTTCCAGACGGCAGGTCATAGACCTGCCCCACGCTAGCTTGAGGAGAGGTTCACCGTTCATGAGACAGATTCAATTTCCGATTGCCGTGGTGTGTGTGTTGCTGCTGGCGGCTCCGTGGACGGCGTTCGCTCAACAGGACGCTCAGGAGGGCGATAGCGCGGCCGGCTTACAGCCGTTCTCCTCAACGCACTGGTATTCGAGGCTCAGCCAGCCTTACCAATGGCGCAATGTCGCGCCGGTAAACCTGGCCAATTCGAGCCGCCTGGATCAACTGCTGCGCGCCGGGAACCTGTACCTGTCGCTTCAGGATGCCATCGCCCTGACGCTGGAGAACAACATCGACATCGAAATCCAGCGCTACGGATTCGATCTGGCGGACACGGACGTGTTCCGGGCCAGGGCCACCGGCACGATCAACGGCATTTCCACGGTGCCATCTCAGGTGACCAGTTCCGCCGGCACGACCAACTTTCTCACCAGCAGCGGCGCGCTCACCACGGCGGACGCCGCCTCGAACCTGGTGTTGCTGAACAACGCTCCGGTGGGCCTCAGCAGCGGTGTGAATGGTTACGATCCGATCTTTCAAAGCTCGGTGCTGTTCGGGCACCAGACCACGCCGGAGCAGAATACGATCACCACCGGGACCAGCTCCCTGGTCTCGACCAATAAGACCGCCAACTTCAGCGTTTCGCAGGCGTTCCTCACGGGCACCACGGGCACGTTCAGTTACAGCAATCTGAACCAGGATCAGAACGCGCTACGCAACCTCATCAATCCCTACACCAACTCCAGCATGGACCTCAACATCACCCAGCACCTGCTCCAAGGGCGGGGGTTGGCGATGAATAACCGTCCCATCCGCATCGCCAAAAATAACCTGAAGGTCAACGACTTGGTGTTTGAGCAGCAGGTGGTCAACACGGTGGCAAACGTGGTGCAGTTGTATTGGATCCTGGTGAGCGCGATTGAGAACGTCGAGGTGGCGCAGCAGGCGGTCAAGTATTCGCAAAGACTTCTGGATGACAATCAGAAGCAAGTGAACGTGGGGACTCTGGCGCCGGTGGAAGTCACGCGCGCCAGGGCGGAATTGGCGTCGGACAACGGAGCCCTGATCACCGCGCAGACCACGGTCCTGCAACAGGAAACCATTCTCAAGAACGCGCTGAGCCGCAACGGCGTGGCGTCTCCGGAGCTGGCCAACGCCCACATCGTGCCCACCGACCGGATTCGTATTCCGGATGTGGAGCCGGCCGAACCGATCGAGGAGCTGGTGGGGCGCGCCCTGGCGCAGCGTCCCGAAGTGAAGCAGGCGCGGATTCAGATCGACAGCGCCAGGATCAATATAGAGGGCGTCCGGGCCAACATGCAGCCGCAGATCGACGCCGTGGCCGATTTGCGGAACAACGCGCTGAGCGGGTTCCCCAATTCGCTGGCCGGCGCCGCGGGCATCGTCGCGCCCCCTCCGCCGGCTTTGGTGGGGGGATATTCCAACGCTTTGTCACAACTATTTTTCCGCGACTTTCCGAATTATTCTGTCGGCGTCGCGGTGACCATCCCTCTGCGCAACCGCGCGGCGGAAGCCAACATGGCGACGGCGCAGGTGAATCTGCGCATGACCGAGCAGTCGGTACAGCGCCTGGAGAACCTGATCCGCGTGGACGTGCAGAACGCGCTGATCGCAGTGCAGCAGGCCCGCGCCAAGCATGTTGTCGCGGCGGAGCAGGTGACGCTGGAAGAGGAGCTTCTCGACGCCGAAAACAAGAAGCTGAGCATCGGCACGTCCACGCCGGAACTTGTGATTTTAGTGCAGCGCGACTTGGCCAACGCGCAGTTGACCGAGGTTCAGGCGCTGACGGCTTATGCGCTCGCCAAGGTGCAACTGGATCAGTCCGTCGGGGGAGTGCTGGCGAGCAACCGCATCGAAATCGATGAGGCCAAGAGCGGCCGGGTGTCGCGGGGGCCCAGCCCGATCCCAGAATCCGCGCCGGGTGGGGGCGGAAACGTCCGGCGGTGACGGCGAATTACAAACGGACTCGTAAGGGACCTCTGAAAATGCTCATGAGGCTCCGTGGGTGGGCTCCGATTCGTCCCACGGAGAACCCTTCGACGATACACGGACGGACTTAGTCAAAAGGGATAATGCACTTCCGCATAGCTGCCTGGTGTGGCCGCATCAACGGCAGCGACAACTCGTTCAACGTGCCGGCGTAAAACGCGCCATTGCGCGTTGCCTATCGCAACGATAGCAATCTTGCGGCGCGTCAGGTTTTGCCGATAGCGCAGGTTCTTGTCCGCCGTCAGAAATACTTCAAAGCCGGCCTCTTCGGCCAGGTCGAGCAATTCGCCGTTAACCAGGCGATCCCAACCCCGATCTCTTGCCTCCACGACGGTATGGCCTTTGAGCTGAAGGCATAAGGGGGCAGGCGTGCTCCGATCAAAGAGAACAAGCATCGACCATCTGTGTGGACGATTGACGGGCGGGGGCGGGCGGATCGAGGCTGCGGGCCGCGAATTCAAGCACGGCTACCACCTGCTCCCGCGTCACATGAAACCATTCCATTATTTCCTCGATACTGGCACCCGATTCGAGGTTCTCAAAAACAATGGAAACGGGCATGCGAGTGTCCTTAAACACCCATGCGCCGCTCACCTTGCCGGGGATGCTGTCCACAGCCGGGCATTGTGACGAATCGAGAGCGGGCATTGTAAAGGGCCTCCTCTTCTGAGAGTAGACTAATTCTCAGAGTAGACTAAAATCGAGAGTAGCTTCGCCACGAGAAAAACGGGCGGGGCGAAGCAGGACACCCAGGAGACGGCGAAGGCCTTCCGCCGATGGCCGGGAAGTCCCGGAAGGAGATTCGGTAACTCTTGCCATTTCTGCATTCCTGGAATGGTGAATTGATGCGGCCCGAAGGGGGCAGTCCTGTACTTACAGCAACTTACGCTTTTGGGCCGGCGATTGCTTTATGAGTTGCCGTATGAAGATGAAGTCGAGGGCTCAAGGAATCCAGGTTGCCTCTTTAAACTCCCCTAGCGTCACTACCCCAAACTAACCCCCAGTAGTCCACCTTACCCGCTATCCAACCTGATTCCTTGAGCCTTCCCGTCATCGACGGCGGGCATCCCAAGCAGCACTGCTAGGATGGAAGGCTAGGGTATGTGGAAGCGTTATCTACTCTGGCCCGGACTCGCGCTCGCCACCATCCTGTATTATTCCATCCCTCTTTTCAGCCGGCAGGCGACCATTCATTGGGATCTGGCCGAGGTGTCTTACCCGGCGCAGAAGTTCTTCGCGGATTCCGTGCGGGCAGGCAAGCTGCCGCAGTGGACTCCGTATCTGGAATCCGGAATTCCCTTTCTGGCGGAGCCGCGCACGGGCGCTTGGTATCCGCTGCACTGGCCCTTTTTTCTAATCGGGATCACGCGCTTCGGGTTCAAACCAGGGGCGATGGTCTGGGAACTGGCGTTGCACGCCTTGCTGGCGCTGGCCGGAGCGTATCTGTTGGCACGAAAGCTCTTCGGAGCGCGGGGACCGGCGTTGCTGGGCGCCATCCTGTACGGCTGGGGCGGGTTCTTTGCGGCACACAGCTCGGAGCTGGGACAATTTGAAGCTGCCGCGCTGCTCCCGTGGCTGCTGTGGTCGATGTTGCTCGCGCTCGAATCCGGAGCCGTCCGATGCATCGCCTTTACGAGCTTAATCGGCGGGCTGATGGTGCTGGCCGGTGACGGCCCGTCGACATTGGAGGCGCTGTTGACGCTGGTTTTCGTCACCGCGGCGTGCATAACTGCGGGCGGAGTTTCGTGGAGGCGAGCAGTGGACGTGGTCGCTCCAACGGCGATTCTGGCCGCAGTGCTCGGCGCGATTGTCCTTCTGCCTGCGATCGAGTTGCATTCGCAGTCTCACCCGGCGCCGAGCGGCGCGACGTTCCATTTCGGTCCGCTGGCGACATTGGCGGCTGCCGACTACTACGGGGTTATCTCCGGCGTGTACTCGGGCCCCGAGGATCCTCGCCAATATTACCTTTATGGAGGCTTGTTGCTGCTGCCGCTGATGCTGGCCGGCTTGGCGCGGCGCGAACGCGTGCCGTTGCTGCTGGCGATAATAGCCCCGACCGTGGTGTTCGATCTCGCCAGGCGTCCTCCCGGCGACGCCTGGTTCCCGGCTGCGCTGGGCTTGGCGATGGCGGCGGCCTCGGGCGCGGTGTGGGTGGGTCAACGGACGGAGCGGCCGTATGTGTGGGTCGCGCTGGTGGCGCTCAGCGCGGTAGACCTGTGGTTCTGGAATCTGTACAAAAACCCGCTGGTGTTCGCGCGAGCGACATTTTCCGAAGTGTATGGCCAGCCGGAGCTAAAGGGACGCCCGCTCGGCCGGATTTGGGCGCCCTATGTTCCCGTGGGCATGGGGCCGGCGGACGGCTCGCTGATTTCGCGCACAGAGGTGACTTATGGGACGGGGCTGGCCGAGTTGGACCGATATACTGCGTACCTTGCCGCGGTGGAGAATAACCCCAAGCTCCTAAATGGGCTGGGCGCGACGGATGTGGTTTTGGGGCGCGGCCGGAGGCTGGACAACCCTGCCAGCCTGGGACGCGTGTCGGCTCCGCCCCGGGTCCAGTTCGTGGCCGACCGCCAAGCCGCGCTGGCGGCGCTGGCCGGGCTCGATCCGGCTCAGTCGGCGGTAGTGGAAGCCGAGCCGCGGAGTCTCACGCCCGGAGTCGGCTCGGTTGAGATCACGGCTTACACGGGCGATTCCTACCGCATCCGGTACTCGGCTTCCTCCGAATCGCTGCTGCGAATCGCCGTGCCCTATTACCCGGGATGGAGCGCGGCTGTAGATGGTTCCGAGGCCGCGGTGGTTCCGGTCGATGAAGCGCTGATGGGCGTTTTCGTTCCCTCGGGTAGCCACGAATTGACACTTCGATTCCAGCAGCGCTGGTTTCGAATGGGAGCATCGTTGAGCGTGGCGGGTATTCTTGCGGTGGCGATTGGCCTCATTCTAGCCTAAGACTCGCCGGCAGCCCGGCGGCTACTTTCTGGCGCGCTTGCGGATCGCACCCAACGCGATCAAGCCTGTCCCCATCAGCAGGATCGACGAGGGCTCCGGCGTGGCGGACGAGCCATTGTAGGTAAAGTTGTCGAGGAGCCACCACTCGCCGTTGCCGCTGCTGGAAAGCGTCAGAGTGTCCACATCCGCGAAGTTGGCGTTCAGAAAAGAAAACGTGCCGTCGGTGTTCAGGGTCATGGAAGCCGTGCCCACCAGAACGCTGCTCAAGTATCCATCGATCGTGATTGTGGTGCTGGAGAAGCCAACCTCGGAATTGGCGTCGGCAAAAGTTGCAACATCGGCTCCCTGGAAACTAAAGGGCGAGCCGCTTATTGTGATTGTCGGCACGCCGAATCCATTGTAGAGAGCGTTTGGCGCGGATGGAAAGGTGGTGGTATTGGAATAGGCCGTATCGTAATACGTGTTATCTGTCACATAGGCGTTGGTATCCCAGGTAAAGCCGCCATAGCCGGCTGGGACCTGCGCAACAGTACCACCCGTCGCGATCGAGTCAAAATTCAACACGCTTGCGGCGGCCGGCAAAGATGCGCACAGGATTACCAATACCGCGATGCCGGTTGCGTTCAAAAGAGTCTTCTGTTGTTTCACTGTTTCCTCCGTAGTGCTCCGTTCGCCATGGCGGTTCATTCATGAAAGATCGTCTGCGAACGTTTACTGTTTCGCAGTGTACCTGATTCGGCTGGACTGGGCAATCCCCCCCAAAGTGGCTAAAACGGTGGTACTTTTGTACTGTTTCAGGCTCCCTACCGGCTTGTCCGCGCCCGCGGTTGTTCCGGCGAACTTCCAGCAAATGAAAAAGGCGGCGCTTTTTGAGGCGCCGCCTCCGCGGAATGGAATCTGTTCCGAGCCGAGCGGCTACTTGCGGGCGCGCTTGCGGATCGCACCCAGCGCGATCAAGCCTGTCGCCATCAGCAGGACTGACGAGGGTTCCGGCGTCGCGGCGGCGTTGTATTCGAAATTCGGCCCGAAGTAAGCGCCTGTTTCCCCTGAAGTGCCGGTTGGGTCGGCCAACGAACCTCCAGCTATGTACTGATCTTGAATGAAGGTTATCCCCGTCCCCATCGTGACGCTGCCGAGTTGGCCTGGGAAAATGGCGAGGTCGGCGCCATCGACCCATAATGCGCCAATGGTATACGTTCCGGGTCCGAGGGTGACCGGCGCGCCCGTATCAAGCCAGGTTTGACCGAGTGCATCCGTTTCCAGTGTGCCGCCGGCCGTCGCACCGACGGAGGCCGAGTCCAACAGCGTCCCCGAAGAATTCCAGATTCCTACCGCGTGGACCTCGGTAAGAGCAGCGCCACCCGAGTCGAACACCCCGAGATCGGTGACATTGATGGTTCCACTCACCGAGAACGACCATCCCAGCGTGAACGGGCCATTCGAAAGCGATTCGCCCACGGTGTTGGCGAAGTTAGCGCCGAAAGTATCGGCGCGAAGAGTTGGAGCGAGTGCGGTCAAAAACCCGCAAACGCAAGCAAGAAGCAGAGTCTTTTTCAAAGGGTCCTCCTAAAGTCTATCTTTGGACTTTTGAAAAAGTATATCCGATCCGAATGGCCATCGCAATCCCGCAAAGCCTCATTGTAATAGCAATTTAGTACCAGTACGACTAGCGCCCTGGCGAGCCCCGAGGTTGGTCCGGACGCTGCGCCTGATACACTGGTCGGTAGCTATCCAGTATGCCTGCCGTTCAGACGATTACCGAGGAAATTCTGGACCTCAAGCGCCAGCGCCGCGCCATGATTCTGGCGCATCATTACCAGGATTCCGAGATCCAGGAGATCGCCGATGCGATCGGCGACAGCCTGGAGTTATCCCGCGCCGCACAGAAGTTCGACGGCGACGCGATCGCTTTCTGCGGGGTGGTGTTCATGGCGGAGACGGCCAAGGTGCTGAACCCTTCGCGGGTGGTGGTGCTGCCCGATCTGGAAGCCGGATGCAGCCTGGTGGACGCCTGTCCCGCCGCGCAGGTGCGGGCCTTTCGCGAGCGTCATCCCGAGCACACCATCGTCAGCTACATCAACACTTCGGTGGAGGTGAAGGCCGAGAGCGATATTCTGTGCACCTCGCGCAACGCCGTCAAGATCGTGAACTCTATCCCTAAGGAGAAGCCGATTCTGTTCCTGCCGGACATCAATCTGGGCAATTACGTGAAGCAGCAAACCGGGCGGGAGAATATGCAGATCTGGCAGGGCGCTTGCATCGTGCACGCGACGTTTCCGGCGCGCAGGGTCGCGGCGGCTCGCGCCGAGCATCCCAACGCGCTGGTCGCGGCGCATCCCGAATGCCCTCCCGGCGTGCTCGCGATGGCCGACTTTATCGGCTCGACCAGCGCGATCGTGGATTGGTGCGTTAGCACGGACGCCCCCGAATTCATCGTCATGACCGAGAGCGGCGTCGGGCATTCGCTCAGATTGCGCGCACCGGGAAAGCAGTTCTACTTCGTGGCCAACGAAAACTGCAATTGCAGCGAGTGTCCCTACATGCGCCGCAATACTCTGGAGAAGCTCCGCGACGCGCTGGCGAATCTGAGCCCGCGCATCGAGTTGTCCGAAGACCTGATGAATCGCGCCCGGCTGCCGATTGAGCGCATGCTCGCCGTTCGCTAGATGCATACGGACGTTGCCGACGCGGTGCGCCGCGCGCTGGCCGAGGACGTTGGCTCGGGCGACATCACGACGAATCTTTGCATTCCGGCCGATGCCAGAGCTACCGGCCGCATGATCGCGCGGCAAACCCTGACTCTGGCGGGCGCCGAGATCTTGCCGTTGATATTCGAAGACTGCGAGGTGCGGCTGCATCATGACTCCGGCGCGCGTCTGGATTCCGGAGACGAGATCGGCGTGGTGGTTGGCCCGGCCCAGTCGTTGCTGACGGGCGAGCGCACCGCGCTGAATTTCGTGCAGCGACTGAGCGGCATCGCCACTCTGGCGAGTGCGTACGTCAAGGCGGTGGAAGGAACCGGTTGCCGGATTCTGGACACTCGCAAGACCACGCCCGGTCTGCGCAGGCTCGAAAAGATGGCCGCCGCGGCGGGCGGCGCGGTGAATCATCGCATGGGCCTTTACGATGCCGTGCTGATCAAGAACAATCACATTGCGGCGGCGGGTGGCGTGCGCGCGGCGCTGGAGCGGACGCGTAATGCCGGAGTTCCGGTGGAAATCGAGGTGCGCACGCGGGCGGAGCTCGACGAAGCGCTGGCTTGCGGCGCGAGGCACCTGTTGCTTGATAATCTGACGCCCGTCGAGGCTCGGGAGTGGATCGCGCACATAGCCCGGCGGGCGACCGTGGAACTCTCTGGTGGGATCACGCTCGCGACCGTCCGCGCCTACGCCGAGACGGGCGCCGATTTTGTGTCGTGCGGCGCGATCACTCATTCGGCGAAGGCGGTGGACATCAATTTTCGGCTCGAACTGGCGCCATAAGCCGGAGGGCACGAGGTTGCACATAATAAGGGTTTCCCTTATTATGTGGACATGAACGTAACCCTCTCTCTCGACGATCAACTTGTGAAGAAGGTGCGGAAGATCGCCGTTGACCGGGACACCACGATGACCGGTCTTATTCGCAGCTACCTGGAAAATCTAGCCGGCGAAGAGTCATCCGCGCAGCGGAAAAAACGGGAACTCGAAGCCTTGGAGCGTAGCTTCAAAACGCTCCAGGTCCGGCTCGGAAAACGAACCTGGACGCGCGCCGACCTGCATGAACGATCCTGAATTTCTCGACACCAACGTGTTGGTGTATGCCTATGACCACACGGTTCCGTCAAAACAGCAGACGGCTCGGAATCTGCTCTTGAGAGCTTTTACCAGCGATTTTGTTGCCTCCACTCAGGTTCTTTCAGAGTTTGCGAGTACGATGCTCCACAAGCCCAGGCACGCGGCCCGTCCGGAGGCGGTTGTGGCCGCGCTCGCCGCCTTTGGTCCGATTCGCATTGTGACTCCGGACGCGAGCCTGGTTCGCCGGGCGATCGAGGCCCATTCGAAGTACGGAATTCACTTCTACGACGGCATGATCGTGGCTGCGGCGGAAAGAGCGGGCTGTGCGCGGATCTGGTCGGAGGATTTGAACGCCGGACAGAAGTATTTCGGAGTTGTTGTGGAGAATCCGTTTGAGTGATTTCGCAGGTCCGGGACCTGCGCCACTCATTAATTCCGGGCGCCGCCGTACATGTGCCTGACGTCGCGGTTGTTGTCCTGGCAAACGTACTCGTACATTTCCTGATCCGGCTGCCACCGGATGTACCAGCCGCCAGTCCAAGTCGCCGTGTAGGCTCCGGGATCGTCAATCGTCGCCTCGTATTTCAAGGTGTCGTAGTCGGTCCGGGTGAAGCGCTCGGTCAGATGCAGGAATTCGGTGCTGGGAATGCCTTCGCGCGTCAGCCAAAATTTCTCGTTGAAGCCGACGGTGTCCACCACCAGCGAGTCTCCATCCCAACGACCCACGGAATGACCCGAGAAGGATGGGTCCAGATCCTTGGGATGGTCGCGCCCGTCCATATAGATGACGCGCCAAGTGTGCGGACCGCCCACTCCGGTGATGTAGACGCGCTTCAATTCGGGCTCGTCCAAGAACTCCATTCCATACGGAGTGTGGAACATGCGCGGACCGCCGGAGGGTTTGCAGCGGACGTGAGGATCGTCCTTGGTGGTCTGCGCCTGGCGATATTCGTAGATAGCTCTGGCCCAAGGCTGGAAGGGAACCTCACTGATCTTGAGATTCGTGGGAAGATACATCCCCGGATTATCCAAGCCGCCGGGAGGATTGGTGGCGAGAGTCGCTCCGGCGTTGCCTTCCCACAGGCCCTTTTGTCCGGGGCTCGGACCGAGGTTGACGTGGCCGTCGGGCCAATGCGGAGTCGGACCGGCGGGGGGACGAGCCTTGCCGCCACGGCCTCTGCCGCCGCCTTTTCCACCGCCCGCCTTGCCTGCGCCGGGTGCGCCATTCGGCGGAGGAATCGGAGCCCCGTTTTGCGCGAACGACGGCAGCGTCAGCGCGACGACCAGCGCCGAGCCGGTTGCAAGGATCACGAAGGCGTGGGGCCGGACCTTCTTACTTGACATCTTACTGCTTGCCTTCGCTGGTCGCTGCGCCCAGTTTCTTGCCGGAGTCGGCGAGGGTGACCGATCTCGCGTTGGCCTGCTTGCTTCCATCCTTGGCCAAAGTTCCATCCACGACGACCTCGGTGCCGATCTGTATCGTGTTCTTGGTCCATCCGCTCCGCTCCAACATGTTGGGAGGACCCATCTCGAGACCCCAGTTGGTGATTTTTCCGTCGGCTTCGACGTCGAGGTAGAAATAGACGTGCGGATTCATCCAGTCGACCTTGGTCACGATGCCTTTGAGCTTGACGGGCTTGTTGCTGTCGTACTCCGCCGAGAAGGAGTGGTGCGCAAGCAGCGGAGCTGCCGCCATGAGCACGCCCAAACCCGCAATCAAACCAAACGTGTTACGCTTCATGCCGTTTTCTCCTGCGTTAAATGTTCCCGCTACTTATCGATACGGTCCTTGTTATTATCGTCGCAAAAATATTCTTCCATTTCCCGATCCGCAATCCATTGCAGAGTCCAGCCTCCGGACCAGGGCCTGGTATATGCTCCAGGATCGTCCACTGTCACCTCGTATTTTAGCGTGTTGAAATCCGGCCGCGAGATGCGCTCCACCAAACGCAGCTTCTCAGTATGGGGCAGACCGCCGTTGGTGAACCAGAATCGCTCGTTGAAGCCGACAGTGTTGAGCACCAACGTATCGCCTTCCCAGTTGCCCACCGAATTGCCGAAATACGTGGGGGTCGCGCTATCGATATCCGGAAGCGGACGCCCATCCAGGTAGATCAGACGCCAGTTGCGGTTGCCGCCACCGGACATGACGAAGATGCGCTTTCGATCCAGGTCCTCCAGGATCTGCAACCCATACGGCACCTGAAACTGCCTGGGACCGCCGGGCGGAAGGCAACTCGCCATGGGGTCGTCTTTTAGAAGATTGCGCTGGCGATATTCGTACAGTCCCTTGGCCCACGGCTGGAAGGGCGCGACTTTGCCGACATCGGCGATGTTGGCGAGCAAGCCGTCGCGATTCATGCGGACGCTCTGCGCTGAACTCTCGACCAGGCTAGGGGCACTGGCGTTGGCCCAGTATCCGATTTCTCCGGGCCCGATTCCCAAGCGCGGATGTCCGTCGGGCCATCGGGGCGCCGGTTTGGACGCTACCCGCGCGGTTGTGACCGGTGCGTCGCTTGGAGCCGACAGTTTCTTGCCGCCTGCCAACGTTAGCGATTTGCCGCCGGCGCGCTTGCTCCCGTCCCTTGCGGCACTGCCTTCGAAGGTCACGGCGTCGCCGGGTTTTAACGAGTCGGCCTTCCATCCGGCTCGCTTCAGCTCGATGCGGCTCTCCCACTCGGTCTGCCAGGTGGTGATTTTGCCGTTGGCCTCGGTGACGTCGATGTTGACGAAGACGTGAGGATTGCTCCAGTCAAACTTCGAGATTGTCCCCTTCACCGTCACCGGCTTCTTGTCGTCGAACTCCGCCGCAAAGGAGTGATGCGCCAATGCCGGGATGGCCGCGGCCACGGCGCAAGCGACGCCCAAAACGATGTCCCTCGTTCTCATTGTTTTTCCTTCACTCCATTACGTTTTCGCCAGGTAATCGACGACCATCGAAAACTCCTCGTCGGTCAGAGGGGCCACGTCGCGCCATTCGTCCCTGGTCGCCTGCTTCTTCGTTACAATCTCCAGCGAGTGGCAGGAGCGGCACACCGTCTCGACCAACTTAGCCGGCTCGGCGGCACAGGCAAATCCCGCGGCCGGCAGCATACCGCTTCCTATGGTCGCGGCTCTGTAAGTGGCCGTGAACATCGAGCGCCGATTCTGAGCCGCGACCATAGGGAGCGGTGCCTAATCCCGGGTAACCTTGAAATCACCTTTAATCGCGCCTTGCATCCATGTGCCGGTGAGGGTGCGGTTGTAGGAACCGATGTTCTCCAGCTTTCCGTCGATGACGATGTGAACCGGATTCCCGGCTGCATCCTTTCCGTCGCCCTCCAAGTGCACCATCCACTTACTGGGATCGAGCGTAGCCACCGTTAAATTAACTGCCTTGGGACCGGGATTAATCTTCCCGACGATGTTCTTTGAGTCCCACTTCATGTAGAGCAGCACAGGGGTCCGCTGCGTGGGCGAGGTGCCCCAATCGCCATGCCAGGAGCCGGTCAAGGGATGGCCCTCCTGGGCGACCGCACTCAATGCCAGCACACCCACCGCCAGACAGGACATCGCTAGATAGGCTGGCAGACCACATCTCAACGTCATTTTCACTGGCATCTTAATCTCCCGGCTTTGCTTCCTGTTGAGGCATCATACCATGTGGAGTTCGGACTTCGTTAAGCTGGAAGTTTTGAGTACCGCTCCGTGACCGTCGCGGTTCCGTGAGGAGCGCATTCGCTCGAAGGCCCATTCCGAACCGCGACGGTAGCGGAGCGGCGCCCTGATGCGCGCCGCATCCTTTGCGCTCTAAACTAAAGATGGAGAATGCCGATGAGCGAGACCGATTTCCCTCTTCCACCACCCACGTTTGAGTTCTTAGTTTTTTCCCTGAAGATGCAGGCGGAGATGCGGATGGGATTACTGCCCATGGGGGTTCCCGGAGACAACCCGGAAGACAAAGAAGAACCGGACCTGCCGACGGCGCGCCACGCCATCGACATGCTGGCGATGCTGGCGGATAAAACTCGCGGCAACCTGTCGCTGGAGGAGCAGAGGCTGATCGAAAATTCGCTGACCGAACTGCGTTTCCGCTACGTGCAGGTGAGCGAGAGCACGGCCAAGCAGAAGGCCGAGGCCGCACAGGCGGGCGAGAGTCCTATGGGTGCAAACCAGGGCGAAGCGCCCGCGAGTTCGTGACCGAGGTCCCCAACATCCATATCACCGTGCTCGGCTCGGGCACCAGCTCGGGCGTGCCCACCATCGGCTGCTCCTGCGAAGTGTGCCGGTCGTCCGATCCGCGCGACAAGCGGCTACGGCCGTCGATCCTGCTGCGCTACGCCGGCCGCAACGTGGTGGTGGATACTTCACCCGACTTTCGGGCGCAGGTATTGCGCGCCAATGTCGAGCGGCTGGACGCGATTCTCTACACCCATTCGCACGCCGATCACATCCTGGGACTGGACGACATTCGCCCTTTCAATTTCCGCCAGAAGACGCCCACTCCGATCTACGGATCGGGGGAGACGCTGGAAGCGATTCAGCGCATCTTCCGCTACGCCTTCGACGAGGGGCCGTCGCTATCCTCGGTTCCCAAGCTGGATCTGCGAACGCTGGATGGCGCGCCATTCGAACTGTTCGGCCTGGAATTCACGCCCATCCGGTTGTGCCACGGCAAGGGCACGGTGCTGGGGTTTCGTTTCGGGCGGGCGGCATATCTGACCGATCACAGCGACATCCCCGAGGAATCCTGGGCCAATCTGAGCGGTCTGGACGTGCTGTTTCTGGACGCACTGCGGCACCGTCCTCATCCAACGCATTCCACCGTGGAACAGGCGCTGCGATGGGTGGAGCAATTCAAACCGAAGCGGGCGTTCTTCACGCACATGTGCCACGACCTGTCCCACGAGAAGACCGAGGCCGCGCTGCCGGAGCATGTCCGCCTGGCCTATGACGGCCTGGAGATTGAAGTCGAGCCCGCATGAGGGAGTCCGTTCTCACCATCGGCAAATTTGACGGCGTCCACGCCGGGCACGCCTTTCTGCTGGCTCAGGTGGCGTCGCTGGCGGCGGAGCGCGGTTTCCAGCCGGCGGTGATGACTTTCGATCCGCATCCGGCTTGCGTGGTTGCTCCGGAGCACGCGCCGCGTGCGTTGATGTCACTGGAAGAACGCTGCGCGAAGATTCGCGCGCTGGGAATCGAAGAGGTTTTTGTTCTTCCGTTCACGCTGGAGATCTCCAGACTTTCGCCCGAGGAATTCGTGGCGAGCTACGTCCGTGACCGGATGCAGGCGCGCGTGGTGGTGGTGGGGCGCAATTTCCGCTTCGGCCACAAGCAGGCCGGCGATCCCGGCGTGCTGGCCGCGCTGGGCGAGCGGTATGGCTTTGAGACGCGCCTGGTGGAAGCCGTGAAACTGCGCGGGTTGATCGTATCGACGAGCGAGGTCCGGCGCTGTATCCAATCGGGCGAGGTGGCTCTCGCCGGGCGGCTTCTAGGCCGTCCCTATGCGGTCGCGGGCGAGGTGGTGGCGGGGCAGGGAATCGGCTCGCGCCAGACCGTGCCGACGCTCAATCTGAATACGGCCGCGGAGGTGCTGCCGCTCGATGGAGTCTACATAACCCGCACGCACGATCTTGATGGAGGCGGCGCCTGGAATTCGATCACCAACATCGGCATGCGTCCGACTTTTGGCGGACACAACCGCACCATTGAGACATTTCTTTTGGACACGGCAGGTCACAGACCTGCCCCACTGCGCATCCGCGTGGAGTTCCTCCGGCGCGTCCGCGAGGAGCGCAAGTTTGCGACGCCCGAAGAGCTGAAGGCGCAGATTCTGCGCGACGTGGAGCGCGCGCGGACCTACTTCCGAAGAGTGGCGCGCTGGGTGCGCGGAGCACTACCATAGTTGAATGAATATCTCCTCCGGCAAACTGAAACATCTCAAAGCGCTGTCAAATAAAGATGGCATCATCGCCGCCGCGGCCATGGACCAGCGCGGCAGCTTGCAGAAATCGCTGGCTTCGGCCAAGGGCGTGGATGCCAAGTCGATCGCGCCGGAGATGATGTCGGAATTCAAAACCATCGTGACCAAGGTGCTGACGCCGCACGCGACAGCGATCCTGCTCGATCCCGAATTCGGATTGCCCGCCGCCAAGGCGCGCGCGGCCAATGCGGGCCTGCTGCTGGCGTATGAAGAAAGCGGGTACGACAACACCAAACCGGGCCGTCTGCCGGACCTGCTGCCGCACGTCTCGGTCAAGCGGATTGTGGATTGGGGCGCGGACGCGGTCAAGATCCTGATCTACTACTCGCCCTTCGACGAGACGGGGGTCAACGACATCAAGCACGCCTTCATCGAGCGCATCGGCGCGGAGTGCGAGTTCCACCAGATCCCTTTCTTTTTGGAATTCGTCGGCTACGATCCCAAGGGCGGCAATGAGAAGGGGCTGGAGTTCGCCAAGATCAAGCCCAAGGTGGTGATCGGCGCGATGAAGGAGTTTTCCAAGCCTCAATATCAGGTGGACGTGCTGAAGGTGGAAGTTCCCGTGAACGCGGAGTTCGTGGAAGGCAGTTCCGTGTACAAGGGCGAGAAGGCGTACACGCGCGCCGAAGCGCTCACGCATTACCGCGAAGCCGCCGCGGTGGCGACGAAACCTTTCATCTACTTGAGCGCCGGCGTCGGCAACGCGCAGTTTGTCGAAAGCCTGAACATGGCCAAGGAGGCCGGCACCGACTTTTCGGGCGTGCTGTGCGGGCGCGCGACCTGGAAGGACGGCATGCCCATCTATGCGACCAAGGGCGCGAAGGCGCTGGAGGATTGGCTGTCGGATCAGGGCGTCAAGAACATCAACGCGGTGAACGCGGCCCTTCACGGCGCGACGCCTTGGACCAAGAAGATGGGCATCGCGGCGTGAAGTCCTCCGATGCTTAGGAATGCGCCTGCTTAGGAATGCGCCTGCTTAGGAGTGCACCGCCGACCTACCGAGCAACTGCCGGAAAAGCCGGAGATGCCAGGGTGTCATCTGTCCGGCCTCGAAAGGCCTTGCCGATTCCGTAATTTTCACTAGGTCCTCACGGTCCTCTTTCTTCGGTCGACCTGGCTCTGAGTGATTGGCGCCCTGCCTCAAAGAAGAGAGAGCTACAAACGAGTAGGCAGAATAATTCATAGCGCGTGTAATGCCTTATTCCTCTTATCGCGCCGCCGGTCCCGGATACCAGTGCGTCTACGATGATTATGCGCCACCATCTGTCTGCGCGGAATCCAGTCAAGAGGGTATGAGCGTGGCGAATTGCCTCAATAAATGACAGCGGTTTTGCGCCCGGTTTGTTCTCCGCGCAGCCATACGTACAAGGGCGCGTGGGGACCAGGCGCCGGCCAGGGAAGTACAATTCGCAAGGTCTGACGGGAAGGGTCGCCGGGAACCGGAGTCGGAATCGAGTCGGCCTGTACTCCATTCTGCGCGTCCCATCCAACCTGTTCGATCACATCCAGGTCGCGGCCCTCCAGGATACCGGCATAACTCGAATCGCCGATCTTCTCGGCCGTGAGTGTGAACTTGTCGAGACGGGGAACGCGAATAACGCGGCCGAGCGCGAACGGATCGGATCGGCCTTCCGGATCCAGGATCACGGTTGCCTCCAAAAGGCACCCCGCGTAACCAACCACGCCGGGGTCCACCGAAAGATAGAGCGCTCCAGGTCCAGCGAAGTCCAGGCTGGTCTTGCCGGATATTTCGCCCGCGGAGAGCGTGAGAGACTGGCGTAATTCTCCGGCTTCGCAGCCCAGTTCCAAGCGCGGCCGGGCTGCGTCGCGCAGGTGATTCACCGTCAGCGCCAGCCCTGCCGCGGTGCCGGCGGGCAACTCATCCGCGCCAATCTCAATTCCGAGTGCACCGCTCAGCGACTTTTGCACCGATAGGATTCCGGGCCGGGGCCCTACGATCTCGATCGCGTCCGGTACGGTCACAGGATTATCGAGGCCCTTCACCTTCAGAAGCAGCGGAAATCTCTGGCCTTTGACCAGTCCCGCTTTTAACACAATCTCGCCGGACCATCCGTGCAATTCCTGCCCGTCCGATTCCTGCGCTCCCGTGATCTCGCCCGCTTCCGAGGACACGCCTTCAATGCGTTCCATGCCGGTTCCTTGTATATGGATGGCCTCGCGAGTTTCCTCCATGTTCAGGCGAATGGGCAGATTGGAGATTTTGGGATTGGGAGGCAGGACAGCCACCGGCGCCGCGTGCGCGACGCCGTCGGATTGTGTCAGCAGCAAACGATAGGACCCCTGCTTCGGAGTATCTACATCCATGTCGATATCGAGCGTGACCGAATCCTGGGGACCGGCGCGTTTGCCGGCGGGTAAAGTGAATTTAACTTCCGCGGGTTTAGCGTCCTTCGCATTTGACTCGATCGCCACCTTTTCAAGAAACTCGAAGTCAACGCCCGACAAGGTCACCGCTACGCTTCCGTTCCCTTCGACGAGTTTGTCGCGCTCTCGCGGCGCGAGTTTCACATGCGCGAAATCCGCGTAGGAATTCAAATGCAGCGTCCCCGTGACCGGCAAGGGCGTCCAATCCCAAATGGCATCCAACCGATAGTCGCCCACGGGAGCCTTAACCTTCGAAAGGTCGATCTCCAGGGAATTCGTGCCAGTGGGTCGAATCCCAACTGGAATCGAGGAGCCGCCTGAGACCGGGGTCAACCGCCAGTCGCGCGCATGCTCCAGTTCTTTCGACGTGGAGCCCTTGCCGAGATTCATCGCCAGCGTCGACTTCGACCCGAGAGGCAGGCGCGAGGTTCCCGGCAAAGACACCACCGGCTGCTTGAGTCCCGGCACGCGATACGCCCACAGATAGGCGATGCGCGTCTTGGCCTTGGGCGCCGCGTTCTTGGTGCAAAGCGAGATGCCGTCGCCATCGGCGGCCTGCGCAAACAACGAGCGAAATTCGGTGTTGGGGAACAGAGTGGCCTTGAGACCCTCAAACAGGGCCGCGCCGCCGGCCGCAAGTCCCACCGAATTGCCGAAAAACAGCCCTGCCACCGACGCCGCCAAACCGCCCGACTGCTGAGCTTGAGCGCTTTGGCTGGCCAGCGGGTCATAGGCGGTGGAACTCGGAAGGAGCGTTTTCAGCAGCAGCACCGCCTGCTGATTGGAGGGCGAAGCCGCATCCAGCTTCTGGATGCCGACACCGTATTTTGAGGAAAATCCCTTGAGCACCGCGTCGGCATCGCCGTCCGACTGCTCCGAGGTCGCCAACTGCTGCACCAACGCTTCCACTTCGGAACTCTGCTCCGCATAGTCGGCCAACTGCTTTAACAACTCCGTGTCATGAGTCACCAGGGACTTGATTTTTACTTCACTTAGGCCCTGCGGTCCGAAGATAAGCGCGATGACCTGCGGACGGTCGGGTAATTGCCACTCGGTGCGCGCCCCTGCTTTCCGCGGTTCCAGTATGATCAGACGGCGATCGGAAGCCGGCACCAAAACGGCCGCGACCTCAGCGCTGCTGGAAGCCGGAGCCGCCGGATGCATGGGATTCCAAATGAGGCGCGCCCCGCCGGGGATCTCCGCGACCGATTTCAACGGCAGCGGCGAGCCTTGGGAGAACGGGCGCACGGAGATTTGAACCGTGCCCAGCGAGGCGGCGCCGGCGCACACCAGAGGCGGGGCGGCGAATACCGGCGCGGAAGCCAGAATCGCTACGATCCCAATCCAGATCACAATTCTAAGACGCCCCGGAATCGACAAAAGTCGACGACATTGTGCGATTCTCAAACGTTGAGTCTCCGGCCCCCGTCACACTGGTTACTTCGCGCGTTTGAAATTCAGCTCTTGGGGACCGCCCCCTTTGCCGCCTGCCGCGCCCTCGCGAGTGGCCGTCAGCTTCAAATCGTCGCCCATAAGCTTGCCAGTATATGCGGTGGTGGTGTTGCCATTTCGTCCGGCGCGCGCCGCCTTGAAACTCACATCCACGCCGTCCATCTTGCCCTCGGCGATTTCGGTGGCGCCGCCCCTCCCAGTATCCAGAGTGCCGGTCAGCTTGGCGCCATCGAGCTTGAGCGTCAGAGTCTGGGTCTGCGCCCCATTTCGCCCTTGAACTTCCGCGGTCCATTTTCCGTCGATCGACGCGCCCAAGGTCACCAGGCCCGTCAGTCCCAGGGCCGCGCAAAGTAAAAAGACACGCTGTTTCATTCTTTAAATTCCTTTCATCGCGCCGCCGGTCCCGGATACCGGTGCGCCTAGCGTAGAGTATGCGCCGCCGTTCGGCTACGCGGAATCCAGTCGAGAGGGGATAAGCCAAGCGCAAGCGAGCGCGATGAATGCCGATCGAGCGACTCGTCGCTGCTACGATGAAAGTAACATGCGCCGGTGGGCCGCGAAAGTCAGAGAGGGGCTGGAGGAGCTTCGGGGCAGCGATCAACTTCTGCTGGTTCTGAGTTTGGTGATCGGAGCCCTGGTCGGCCTGGTGGTGGTGGCGTTTATCCTGCTCACCGGGCGGCTGGCCGCGCGCATGTATCCGGCGGGGGGATCGGGCTGGCGGCGGATTCTGGTTCCCGTGCTTGGGTCGCTGTCGACCGGGTATCTGCTATGGCGCTATTTTCCATTCGCGCGAGGCAGCGGCATCCCGCAAACCAAGTTCGCCCTGTTCGTCAACGACGGCCGCATCATGGCGCGCACCGTGGTGGGGAAATTTTTCTGCTGTTCGGCGTCGCTGGCCAGCGGCATCGCGCTCGGCCGCGAGGGACCTTCGGTGCAGGTGGGCGCCGGCATTGCGTCGGTGGTCGCGCGCAACTTGGGGCTCAACGCCCGGCAAGTGAAGTCGCTGGTTCCGGTAGGCTGCGCGGCTGCCTTAGCCGCGGCCTTTAATACTCCCATCGCCGCGGTGCTGTTCTCGCTCGAAGAGATCATGGGCGATCTGCACGCCTCGGTGTTGGGCTCGGTGGTGTTGAGCTCGGCGACGTCGTGGATGGTGCTGCACCTGGTGCTGGGCGACGATCCTTTGTTTCACGTCTCCGGTTACCAGCTGGTTCATCCGGCCGAATTCGGAGTCTACGCCGTGTTGGGGGTGGTGGGCGGACTGGGATCGGTGGCGTTCGTCAAGCTGCTGCTGCGATTGCGCGCGTGGTTCGCGGAATGGCCGAAGTCCACGGTCTGGTTCCAGCCGGTGATCGGCGGGCTGACCGTCGGCGTGATGGGCTACTTCGTGCCGGAGGTGATGGGCGTCGGCTACAACCACGTGGACAAGGTATTGAACGGCGACGTTGTGCTGAAGATGGTGGTGTTGTTCGCGGTCCTCAAGATCGTCGCCACAGCCGTGTGCTACGCTTCCGGGAACGCGGGAGGCATCTTCGGCCCGGCTCTCTTCATCGGGGCGATGATGGGCGCTTCGGTGGGCAGCGTCGCGCACAGTTGGTTTCCACTCCACACCGCCGGTCCCGGAGCCTACGCGCTGGTGGGCATGGGAGCGGCGTTCGCGGGAATTGTACGCACGCCGCTGACCTCCGTGATCATGATCTTCGAGGTGACGCGGGACTACAACATCATCGTTCCCCTGATGATCTCCAACCTGATCGCTTTTTTCATTTCTCTGCGGCTTCAGAAGGAGCCGATCTACGAGGCCTTGGCCTATCAGGATGGAGTGCATCTGCCGACGGCGCATTCCCGCGCTGAAGCCGGACGCATTCAGGTACGGCAGGCGATGCGCCCGGCTCCAGCCGTGCTGTCTCCGCATGAGGACGTGGCTGCGGCGCTGGATCGGGTCAGGAACGGCCCGTTCGATGCGTGGCCTGTCGGCGACGGCGAAGGCCTGTGGGGGATGGTGCGTAATGGCGAGCTTGAACAGGCCGAGGCGGGTGGTACTGCCGGGCGAAAGCTGGCGGAAATTCTCGCGGGCGCCGAACAGCAGCCGCACGTCCACCCGGACCACAGCCTGAGTCTAGTCCTGGAGCGAATGGGCTCGACTGGATTCAACGTTCTTCCCGTCGTCAGCCGCGCCAATGTGCGTCAATTGATGGGAATTGTCATTCTGGACGACGTTCTCGCGGCTTACGGCGTCGCAAAACGGGAGACTCCATGACTCCATCGTCTTTTCCTCCATCGCCGCTTTCATCGTCGGGCCAGTTCCTGCGAACCTTCAGCCTGGTGGCGCTGGCGATTGGCGCGCTGTTCGCCACCGATACGTTTCTCGCTAGAACGGAAGAGGCCGAAAGCCGCATCGAGGCCGCGCGGCTCTTCGAACAGGGTCAGCGCCTGCTCGATCGGGGACACAGCGCGGATGCGGTTGACCGCTTCAAGGATGCCCTCGAAATCGAACGCGCCAACCGGGAGTATCAGCGAGCTCTGGCCCAGGCGGAACTGGCAGCCGGCCAAGCTGCGGACGCGGAGACGACGCTGAACGATTTGCTGCTCAGCGATTCCACCGATGGTCCCGCGAATTTAAGCATGGGCCGGGTGCTCCTCAAGGAGGGCAGAATCCGCGAAGCGATTTCCTACTATCACCGCGCGGTCTACGGCCAATGGAAAGACGATGCGCAGAGCAATCGCCTGAAGGTTCGCTTCGAGCTGATCGACTTGCTGGCGCAGCAGGATTCGCAGGAGGAACTTCTGGCGGAGCTGCTCGCCGTGCAAGATCAGATGCCCGGCGACGTCGCGGCGCGCCTGCGCACCGGCCGGCTGTTTCTCGCCGCAGGTTCGCCGGCCCGCGCCGCGGATGTGTTTCGAAAGGTGCTGAAAGATCAACCGGCGAACGCCGATGCTTATGCCGGGTTGGGCGAGTCCGATTTCGCCAGGGGAGATTACCGCGCGGCACAAAGCGACTTTCAGTCCGCCCTGCGGCTTAACCCACGGATTAACTCAGGGGACCAGGCCGCCGCCAAGCGTCTGGATCTTTCAAACCGGGTGTTGGCTCTCGATCCGGCCGTGCGCGGGATTGGCGCGGCGGAGCGCTTCAGGAGAAGCCGCGAACTGGTTCAGATGACGCTCGATGCCGCAGCGTGCCTGGGTCCCAATCCGCCGCTGGAACTGGTCGACGAAGCTCAGAAGGCGCTCAAGGCGCGGGTTAGCGCCGCTGGCCTGGACGAGGCCACCGAAGCGAATCTGGACCTGGCCGGCCAGCTCTGGCAGGCACGCATATCCGGATGCAAGCCGGCGCCCGATCCCGACGATCCGCTGGGGCTGGTTCTGGCGAAGGCAGCGGCGCAGTGAGCTAATCCAGCACCCGCACAAACTCCGCGATTACGCGCAGACTCTCTTCGTCTCCGGGATTGAGATCCCAGGCTTCGAACTCGGGATTGAGGGGCTCCAGGCGAATGCGTTGGTGGGCCCAGGAGCCATCGGGATTCTGGGCCTTCGCGCTGCGATAGCGCTTCACGGTGTGACGGTCGTTGGCGCCGCGGCCGAGCGCCTCCACCAGCACCAGACGGCCCTGCCTCGATCCCGTCACGCCGGCGCGGAAAACGCACAGGCTGCCGTCGGGAATCAGCGGTTCCATGGACCGCCCGGCGATGCGCGCAAGGAACATCGCGGGAGTCAGCTTCAAGTCCGGCGGCGCTTCCTCCCAGCCGTCCTCGGTCACCTCCTGGTTTTCCAGGAACTTCCCCGCGGCCACCGCCAGCGAGTAGCGGGGCAGGTGGGTGACGAACCTTCGCACGGTCGAGTGAACGTGCTGGCGGTAGAGATGCCCCAAGGCGCGCTCAAAATCCTCCACCATCACCTCGCGCCGGTCGCCGATCCTCAGGAAATTGGAGAGCGTCTCTTCGAGATAGCCCAGCAGACGGCTAGCGCCCATCTCGGCTGCCTTGGAGGCCAGATCGAATTCCAGCGCGGAGAGCGTCTCGGCTTCCTCGGGAGCAATTTCTTCCCAATCGCGGCGCAGGCGCAGGTACAAACGATCCTGCGAAGGGTCTTCCAACAGCACACCTACCGCGACCGGCTCACGGCCAGGCGCCTCCAGCTCAAGAATGGAAAGATTGGCGGCGTTGATGGTCACAACGGACATGCGTACTCGTGTAGCGAATCGGCTGCACGCATCATGACATAGTGAGACACCTAACGGGAATGGAGCGTATCCTTCGAATCCGGCACGGAGAAGGGATAGTAAGCTTGACGCGCCCTGACTTTGACGTCCGGCAATTTCACCGTTACCTTGATGTCGCGAAGGTTCTTGGAGGTGTCGGGAATGTCGGGAACGTAGCGCAGAATATACTGAGTGGTGATTTCGCCGGTAATGTGGGCGATGGCGCGGAAGATGTTGTTGGCCTTGGCGGCAGCGTATCCGCCGGTGCCCAGATCGTAGGCGTAATTGCCTCCGTCCGTCGGCACCTGGAGGTATCCTGCGATATCCCTGTATACGTTTTGCAGGGGATACTCGACTTTGCCTCCGGTGGCAATCGCCATCCTCGTCAGGACATCTTCGTCGGCGTCGTTGCCAAACCCGTAGGCGGTGGTACTGACGCCGTAGATCGTCACTAGATTGCGTTGGGCCAGCTCCAGAACCTCGTTGAGTGTCTTCTTGCTGGAGTTGTCGTGGCCGTCGCCGATGATCACCACGATACGCCGCGGCTCAATCGGCTCGCCTTTTACCAGTTTGCGGTCGGTGCATGCCCGATAAAGGGCGTCGTAGAGCGCCGCGCCTCCGCCCGGCTTGAGCTTCCTGATCCGGTCCACGATCGCCTCCGCGTCGGAGGTTGTGTCCACCAGCAGGTCTGGTTCGGTGCTGTACCCGATCAGGTATCCCGAGTACTTCTTGTCGCCGGGCATCAGAGTATCCACCAGGTTGATGGCGGCATCCTGGTAATCTTTCCACTGAACGCGGGTGCTGTTGCTCAGATCGATGAGGAAGCCCACCACTACGGGTTGATTGCGCTCCCGCGAGAAGTAGTCGATGGTCTGCTCCTGGCCGTTATCGAAGACCTGAAAGTCGTCCTTATCCAGGTCGATGACGAATTTGCCGTTCTTGTCGGTGACCGTCACCGGGACGATGACTTCGTTCACCGCCACCCGGATCGTGTCGTCGCCCAGCATCAGGAACGCAACCAACACTCCCGCCCAACGGACCGCGCGTGCGAAACTCAGCATCACCATGAATTATACAGCATGGATTATACGGCAGAAGCAGACATTAGCGGACACCCTGAAAAACGGGGCCTGGAGACATCAATTTCCTACTTCGGCGGCGCGATTTTCAATTCCGCCAGGCGGTCGTAGAACGCCTTCTCGGAGGAATCGATCAGCGCCCTGTACCCGGCCGGGTCGATATAGGGATTGGTGCCGCCTTGCTCGAGCTTGGCGTACTTGGCCGTCATTTGATAAAACCCGGTGTGCGAGCCGACGAACACGTCGCACGGCAGCGAGCGCAGCACCTTGAAGCTCTTCACGAAATCCTCCCGGATATTGGGATAGCCGGGATTGTCGGCGAGGTTGGCCGCATTCAGGCTGACGCTGCCGACCACCACGACGTCGTAGCTTTTGCCGCCGTCTTCCACCTTCAGCGTCCAGGTGGTGCAGCCTTTGGTGTGGCCGGGCGTGAGATGCGCCGTCAGCGTCATGCCGCCGAGCGTGACTGTATCGCCGTCGTGCAGCACGCGGTCAATCGGATGGGGCTTGCCGCCCGGCCGGATGTTCTGGAGCGCGGGGACATCCTCGGCCATCGCCATCACCGTCGCGCCCGTCAATTCCTTGACCATCGCGTCGCCGGTGGTGTGATCCGGGTGGGCGTGGCTGTTCAGAAGAATCTTGATGTCGGTAAACGTGAAGCCCAGTTTCTCAACGGCGGCGCGGATCACCGGAACGGTTTCCTCGTAGTCGCTGTTAATAAGGATGTGGCCCTGGGGTGTCGTGATCAGGAACGAGCCAAGCTGCTCAGATCCGACAAAGTACATGTTGCCGACGATCTTATGCGCTGGGAAGGGCTTGTTCCAGTCGATGTTGGCGAAGGCGCCGCCCTGCTTGCCCTGAACGCCCTGCTTACCCTGAGCGCCCTGCTTGCCCGGATTCTGGGCGAATAAGAAGGTGGCGCCGAAGGCCAGCAGGCAGAAGATTCGGGATGTGCGGGTCATTTGAAACGCAGTCTATCACGTCGCCGAGCCGGCACAGGCGAGCACGTACGGCCCTTCGGGAATCACGGCCACGCGGCTTCCCGGAGCCAGGCCTGCGAAGAACGCGGCGATCGCTTCCTGCGGCTCTCTGAAGCCGGGCCCCCACAACGACTGCATGTACGGATCGGGTAAACCTGGAACGCAATAGAACACCTCGGCCTTGCGCGTGGCCAGAGCCAGCTTCTCCAGTTGCCACTGATCGATGGTGACGGGCGCGCCTTCGATGGCCGTCAAGAACTCACGGTAGGAGCGGTAGCGCGTCATCATTTCGCTGAACTCGGCCGCGCCCGCGCCCTCCTCGCAAGCGCCGAACAGCAGGATGCGCCCCCCTGGCCGCACGATTCCGGCCGCGGCCGTGATCCCTTTCACGCTCTGATAGAAGGTCAAGTCCAGAGGATAGCCGGCGCCGGTGGTGATGGCGGCATCGAGAGGCGGCCCCACGTGCTGCAACAACGAGGAGGAAACCCATTGCATGCCGGCGCGGTGCGCGGCTTCCGGCTCGCCCGTGAACACCGCGGAGATGGAGCGGTCGCGGGTGAGTGAAACGTCCAGAATGAAATCCTGCCGGGCCATGCGCGCGATTTCCAGAAGCTCCGCGTGGAGCGGATTGCCCTCGATGTTGCCCTCGTGCGAACGCGCGTCGCGCATGAAGCGAGAGCTGTGCAGTTCCTTGATGGTCGCCTCCCCCGCGAGGCCGGGAGCCACCAGCTTTCTGCCTCCGGAAAAGCCCAGCATCAGGTGCGGCTCGATGAAGCCGAGAGTGAGGTGCAACTCGGCGCTGATGAAGCGCTCGTCAATCCACACCGGCGTTCCGCTGGTGCTGGTTCCCAGACGGCGGTGCTGCGCGGCGTTGCGCGCATCGTGATTAAGAACGGAATAGCGCGAGGCCACCTCTGCACCCACGATGTGGCAAATTTCCGCTTCCGTCGCGGGACGGTGGAGACCCGTGGCGATGAGGATGCGAGTGTTCTCGCGAGGCACGCCCGCGGCTTCCAAGCGGCGCAGCAGCGGAGGCAGCGTGACGGGATTGGGCGCGGGACGGGTGATGTCGCAGACCGAGATCGCCGCCGAGCGCTTTCCCTCGGCCAGTTTCGCCAGAGGCGGTCCGGCGGTGGGCCGATCCAGCGCAGCCTCAATCGCCGCGACGGCGTCGGGCAATGCCGGAATGGGAGGGCATTCCAAAACCGTGTAGTCGAAACCACGAGGAAGATTCACGGCGAGAGTGCCGCGGCCAAATGAGAGTCGTACCTGCATGCCGTCTTCTATTATGGATGGGTTACGGTCTACTTATGCGTGGGATCGATCCAGCGCACGTCGGAGAATTCTTCCGGGCTGGGGATGTCCAGGTTGACCACCACCGGCTCCTGGCCGCTGCGCACGATCACGGCTTCGACCGGCTCGTCGCGTTTAGCGTTGATCTCCTGATGCGGGACGAAGGGCGGAACGTAGATAAAATCGCCGGGTCCGGCCTCTTCGACGAACTCGAGCTTATCGCCCCAGCGCATGCGCGCGCGTCCGCGAACGATGTACAGCACGGTCTCGACTTCGCCGTGATGGTGCGCGCCGGTCTTGGCGTTTGGCTCTACGATGACGGTGCCGGCCCATAACTTACTCGCTCCGGCACTGGCGTGGGTGATGGCGGCGGCGCGGCTCATGCCCGGAGTTTGCGGAGTATTCGGATCGAGTTCAGCGGCGCGCACGACGCGAACGCCGTGGCGTTCCCAATCGGGGTTCATGCATGCCAGCCTATGCGTGCCAGCCCAGCGCGGTCAACTGCACTTCCAGATACTTGAGACCGTCGGAGAGCGTCTTTCGGTACCGGTCGTCGCGGCACTTGTTGAGATCGCTCAGAACGCGAGTGCGATGCAGCAGCAGGCTGTCCAATTTACGTGAGGCATTGGCCTTCTCCAGCGTGTTCGCGGCCTTGTGTGCGGCCTCGGCATGGGATCGCCCTCGCAACGTCTCAGCGGATTCGACCTGCGCTTCGACCGACTTGCTTTCCCAACCTCTTGCCATTGATCCTATTATACGCCCATCGGGCCCGCCACGTCAGATTCCCGGCGCGTTTTATATCCGCGTTTCGCACCTTGCGGCCAACTTGGGCTCAAGGAGCAAAATACCCGACGATGTCGATAATCAGGTCGGTCTGGTTTCCGGCGAGCACGGTGATCGCCGAGCCGGTTCCGGTTCCGGCGGGCACGATGGCGGCGTTCGCAATCACGAAGCCGTCCGGCGAATTGAGCGTCGATACGCCCGGATAAGCCTGTCCCGCGGGCCATGCCGACAGGAAGCTCACCGGTCCTGGCGGCACCACCGTCATGTTCAATGCGTATGCCTGCACGGTCGATGGGATGCCGCACGGACTGGATTGAATCGGAAAATTGCGGCCCTGAGATGCCGCCAGGCTCGGTGGCCCGAACGCACCGGTGAAGTTCTGGCTGCTTCGCGTATCGGCCACGCGGCACGGCGTCACCGCGTAAAATTGCAGTCCTCCCGCTGGCGCAGCGAATTTCCCGTTGATGTCGATAATCACGTCGGTCGGATTGCCGGCCAACACGTTGACGTCTCCGCTGGTCCCGGCGGGAACAATCGCCGCGTTCGCCAGCGTCGTGCCGTCGGGCGAGTTCAGCGTCGATACTCCCGGATAAGGTTGTCCCGTGGGCCATACCGACAGGAAGCCAAGTGGTCCTGGGGGAACTACCGTCATGTTCAAGGAATAGGCTTGCTCCGAGCCGGACAGGCACGGGCTGGTCGCGAGCGGGAAATCGCGCGTGACAGACCCGGCCAGACTTGGTGGCCCGAAGGCGCCGGTGAAGCCCTGGGTGCTGCGTGTGTCCGCGATGCGGCAAGGCGTGAGCGGGAAAAACTCGAGTCCCGAGCTGCCGGGCGCGGCGAAATACCCGTTGATGTCGATAATCAGATCGGTCGGATTTCCCGCGATTACCGTGATACCGCCGCTGGCGCCGGCGGGAACGATGGCCGCATTGGCGATCACGCTGCCGTCGCTCGAATTGAGCGTCGAGACGCCGGGATAGGCATCGCCCTCCGGCCAAGCCGACAGGAAACCCAGCGGCCCGGACGGAACCACGGTAAAGTTCAACGAATACGCCTTCGCGGCCGATGGAATGTTGCACGCCGAGGAAAGAATCGGGAAATTGCGGTCCGTAAAAGCCGCCAGCGAGGGCGGTCCGAACGCGCCTGTGAAGCCTTGGCCGGTTCGTGTGTCGGCGATGCGGCAGGGCGTGAGCGGGTAGAACTGCAAGGGGACAGCCGCCAGCAAGATACTGACGTTGGTGGTCAAATTGCCGTTCGCGTTCGCCACCACCAGGTCCGCTCGGCCGTCTCCGGTAAAACTCCCCACCGCAATTGCTTGCGGGAAGAACGAGGCGCCGTAGCCGGCGGCTGCTTGGAACGTTCCGTTGGAGTTGCCCAGCAGTACGCTGGCCGTGTTGGCTAAGTGGTTCGCTACGGCAAGATCCAAGATGCCATCCCCGTTAAAATCGCCGGTGGCCAGCGACACGGGCTGAGTACTGGATCCGATTGCATAATTCACGGCCGTCTGGAAGCTGCCGTCGCCGTTGCCCAACAAGACACTCACGTCATTGCTGGTACCGTTGGCCACCGCCAGGTCCGGCTTACCGTCCCCATTGAAATCGCCCACGGCTATCGACGTCGGACCGGAGTCCACCATAAAGGGCGACGATGTCGCCGCATGGAAGGTCCCGTCACCGTTGCCCAACAGCACATTCACGTCGTTGTTAATGAGATCCGTCACCGCCAGGTCCGGCTTGCCGTCCCCATTGAAGTCGCCCACGGCCAGGGAATTCGCATTGGTTCCCGCGGGGGAGGCGGTAAAGGCATGGAAAGTCCCGTCGCCATTGCCCAGCAGGATGCTCACACCGGCGCTGTTGGGACCGTTGGCCACCGCCAGGTCGAGCTTTCCGTCCAGGTTGAAATCCCCGATGACCACATCGAGCGGATTGGCCTGAACCGTGAAAGTGCCCCCCGCATGGAAGGTGCCATTACCGTTTCCAAGCAGCACTTCGACGGTGCTGTCGCCTGTGTTTACAACCACCAAATCCACGATTCCGTCGCCGTCCACATCCCCGGCTACCACCGACTGCGGAGCGTTTCCAACCGTGTAGGGCACCTCCGTCTGGAAGGTGCCGTCGCCATTTCCAAGCATCACGCTCACGCTGTCGCTGTGCGCATTTGCGACTGCCAAGTCCGCCTTGCCGTCCCCGTTAAAATCGGCAACGGCCACGGAATAAGGAAAGAGCGCGGCTCCATAGTTGTGCGCCGGTGCGAAGCCGCTTCCAAAAACCGCCGTCACAATGTAAGACTGCGCGGCCGATTGGCTTGCCGAAAAACCTTGGCCCGTGTTCCCTCCGTAGACTGCCACCAGAGAGTGGCGCCCGCCGGACAAAGTGAGGGTGGTCGATTGCGCAGTCCCGCTGTGCAAGGTTGCCGATCCCACCAGCACGCCTTCGTCGAGGAACGACACGAAGCCCAAAGCCGTGGCCGGGGTGACGCTCGCGGTCAGCGTGACCGTCTGCCCGAATTCCGGCGAAGGCGGTGTCACGCTTAGGGTTGTAGTGGTTGATGCGGCGCTCAGGAAAACACTGAAGAAAAGAATTCCAGTTACGATGGCAGTCGGTCGAATCATGATTGGTCCTCGGCGGGAGATTGATCCTCGGTAGGAGTTGTGGCATCGACTCCGTATAGCTATCTTAACCCGCCGTTCGCCTTCGATGCCGGCGGAAGTGGTACCTCACCCCGTCGGGTACTACCTGGGTGGGAGGAGCGCGCTTCCCTCACGGGTGGGCGGGGGCGGTTGCCGGTGCGTCCGGGGGCGGAGCGTCGAGCAAGCTCTTGAGCTGGCGATAGGCCCGCTCCTGGTAGGTGGTTTTGAGGCGCTCGAGTCCTTGTAAACGCGCATCCGCGGATTCGCCGGCTCGAAAGCCCTGCTTCTTAAGGCAGCGGCCGAGCAGCAGGGTTGCCATGGCGTCGTCCGGATCGCGCTGCAGCTCGGCGCGGAAACGTTCGGCCGCGCCCGTGAAATCGCCTTTCTTCCACAACGCGTAGCCCAGGTTGAAAAGATACAGAGGATCGCTCGAGTCGCCGTCCACGGCTTTGCGGAAATCGTCGACGGCCTGGGGCAGGTTGCGGCGGCTCTCGGCAGCGCCCAGATTGTTGTAGACCTCACTCAAGGGAACGGCGGCGGCTATGGGTTGCAGCGCCTTCTGCGCGCCGGCGTAATCGCCGGATTCAAATAGCGCCAGGCCAAGCAGGAAAGCGGCCGGATGCGAATCGACTTCGTCCGGACCGATTTTTTCCAGCCATTCAGCTGCCTGGCGGTACTCCTTGCGCTGGTAATGAATCTGGCCCAGTTCGTAGTCGGGATGGGCGAAACGGGCATCCAGCCGCGCGGCTTGCAGGAAGAACTTTTCGCGCTGCTCCGGCGAGCTCTCCATGAGGCCGCGGACGTAGTTTTCTTCGGCGTCGAGGCGAATGGGTGAGCGCAGCGACCGGAATTCGGATTCCGGAGGAGCCAGAGTGGGGGCCAGCAGCACCAACGCCTGCCAGGCCAGGTGAGCTTCAATGGTGGTCAGGTCCTCAATGGCGCCGGTTTCGGCGAACGCGGCGCTCTGGCGAAGGCGCCGGCGGTCCAGGATGCGCGCGGAAATCTTGAGCGAGCCGCGGGAGTCGCCGGCAGCGCCCGCGGGTGCGGGTTGGACTTCGAAATCGCCATAGATTACCTGTTCGGAGTCGAGGGTTTCGCCGATCTTCATCACCGAAGCCTGGGTCAACGGAGAGCGCTCGCTTAAGCCCAGGCGGCGATAGGCTTCCTGAAGATCGTCGCGGCCAAGCGTCACCAGTCCCCGCAGCTCCAGCGCATCCCGAAGGGTTTCCGCGATGCTGACGCCGAGCCAATCCACATTGGCCCCGGATGCACTTTTAACGCCGGCGCCGTGTTTCGCCGCAGTGTTGGCGAAGGGCAGCACTGCGCAGCTATCGGTAGGCGCGGCGGAAACGACCGAGGCCGCCAGCAGCAAGAGGAGTGGGGCGGTCCCCCCGAACCCAGCGCCGGACGCCGGCATTCTTAAAATATGCCCGGCTTCGCACTCATGACGCCAAGGGCCCGGCCAGGGGGTCGGCCCGCAGGCGAGGGCGCCCGCCCCACCGGAGCCAAGCTGGCTATTGCCAATCGTTGCGCGGGACACTCACATTAGTTTACCTGCCAGCTCCAGAGCCTGCCGGACCACCTCGGGTTGATCGCCGAAACCCGCCAACCAATGCATTTCGGGGTCGCGCCGGAACCAGGTCCATTGGCGCTTGGCATACTGCCGCGTGCCGGTCTGGGTGGAGCAGATGGCCTGTTCGAGCGTGACCTCTCCGCGGATATACTGGATTGCCTGCCTATAGCCCAGCGATTCGAAGGGTTTTTCGTCCCCTGTGGCGCCGCCCGCCAGCAGGGAACGCACTTCCTCGATCAGGCCCCCGGAGAACATGAAGCGGACCCGCTCGTCCAACCGTGTAAAGAGTCCGGAGCGCTCCGGGTTCAGGCCGATCTTGAGAACCCGGAAGCCAGGCAGGGCATCGGCCGATTCAGGGCGGGGAAGCGCGGCTCCCGTCAGAAGCCGGATCTCGAAGGCCCGCATCGCCTTCTGAACATCGCGAGGATGGATGTGCCGGGCCGTGTCCGGTTCGAGGCGTGTGAGCATCCGGTGCAGCGAACCGGGCCGATGCTGCTCGCGCGCCTGCAAACGCGCCCGGACGGTCTGGTCGCGCGAGGGCAACTCGGGGAGGCCTTTGAGCAGCGCGCGGAGATAGAATCCCGCGCCTCCCACGACAATCGGCAGGCGGTCCCTGGCCGAGATTTCGGCGACGGTCTGGCGCGCCAGCCGGGCATAGTCGCCCGCGGAGTAACCATTCGCCGCCTCCAGCACGTCGAAGAGATGGTGAGGGATTTCTCGCCGCAGAGCGGCTGGCGTCTTGGCTGTGCCCACTTCGAAGCCTCGATACAGTTGCAGGGAGTCGCAATTGACAATTTCCCCGCGCAACGCCGCGGCCAGGTCGAGCGCTAAAGCGGTTTTACCGGCCCCCGTCGGTCCGGCGATAGCGATCAGAAGGCGGTCCACCTCCGTTATCGTAGCGTGGGCCGATCCTTTGGTTTAGTTGATCCACGGCGGATCGGGATATACTGAGTATGGGTTGGCGGGGAGCCGGCGGAGGGCCGGGGAAACGAGAGAGGCGAATGCGAATTGTAGCGATGGTGATGTTGGCCGCCGGATGCGCGGCCTGGGGACAAAGCAACGCGGTGCCGGGCGATAAACCGGATCACGCCTCGGCTTACTATCATTACGCGCTGGCTCACATCTATGCGGAGCTGGCCAGTGAGCCGGGCGGGCGCGAGTATATCGACAAGGCCCTCGAAAACTACAAGGAAGCTCTCAAGGCCGACCCGGGCAGCGCCGCCGTCAGCGACGAGTTAGCCGAATTCTACGTTCAGGCCGGGCTGCTCTCCGATGCGGAGCGCGACGCCGAGCAGGCGCTGGCGAAGGACCCCAAGGATCTGGGTGCGTTGCGTCTGCTCGCCAGAATCTACACCAGCCAGATTGGCGGTCCCAACAACCGCATCAATCAGGACATGCTGAAAAAGGCCATCGAGCAGTACAAGAAGATCACCGATATCGCGGTTAAGGATGTGGATGCGTGGGTGATGCTGGGCAGGCTGGAGAAAGCGGCGCAGGATAATGCCGAGGCCGAAAGGGCCTACAAGAAAGCGCTGGATGTGGATCCGGACAACGAGGATGCCTTGACCGGGCTGTCGTTGGTGTACTTGGATTTGGGCAATAGCCAGGCCGCCGCGGATACGTTGAAAACGCTGGCGGACAAGAATCCTTCCGCGCGGAGCTTGCAGGCTCTGGCCGAGACCTACGAACAGATGAAGGAATTCGGGCTCGCGGCCGAAGCGTTGAAGAAAGCCCTGGCGCTGAGTCCGCCGAATGCGGCCGAGCTCAGGCAGGCCATGGCCCAGGACCTGGTGTATGCGCAAAAGTACGCTGACGCCCTTCAGATCTACGAGGCCCTCGTCGCCGACGACCCCACCGACGCGCAATCCTATCTGCGCATTTCGCAAGTCTACAGCCGCCAGAGAAAATTCAACGACGCGCGCACCGCCTCCGATAAAGCGCTGGCCATCGACCCGGCCAATCTGGAGATCCGCTACAACCAGGTCAGCATCCTTGAAGCCGAAGGCAAGACACAACAGGCCATTCAAACTTTGAAGGACATCCTGGATTCGACCTCCAAGCGCACCTATACCCGGCCGGAGCGCAGCATGCGCGTGGTCTTGTTGGAGCGCCTGGCGGCGTTATACCAGAGTGGCGAGCAGACCGATCTGGCTGTGGACGCCTTCCGGCAAATCGCCGACGTGGACAGCGACCAGGGCGCCCGCGTAGCCGCCGAGATCGTGGATACCTATCGGGCGGGTCACGAATTCACCAAGGCGCAACAGGAAGCCGACGCCGACCTCAAAAAGTGGCCGGAGGACCGGACCCTGCACATCGAGCATGCGTCACTGCTTGCCGATCTGGGCAAGAACGATCAGGCCATCGCCGAAGTGAAAAAGCTGATGGATGGGAAGAGCGATCGCGAAACCGACATGACGTTGGCCGAGATTTACGGCAAGGCGCACAAATTTGACGACGCCGGAAAGGCTCTGGACGCCGCCGAGAAGCTTTCCACCACCGATGAGGATAAGTCGAAAGTCTGGTTCATGCGCGGCGCGATGGATGAGCGCATGAAGAAGATCGACCTCGCGGAGGCCGAGTTTCGCAAGGTGCTGAAGGCGGATCCGGAGAATGCAAACGCACTGAACTATATCGGGTACATGCTGGCGGATCGCAACCTGCGGCTGCCTGAGTCTCTGGATATGATCACCAAGGCTCTGGAGCTTGAGCCCGAAAACGGCGCGTATCTGGACAGCCTGGGGTGGGTTTACTTCCGCATGGGCCGTCTGGCCGACGCAGAGGAGAATCTCAGGCGCGCGGTGGCGAAGACGCCCGGCGACCCCACGGTGCACGATCATATCGCTCAAGTGTTGATGGCCGAATCGAAGGTGCAGGAAGCGATTCAGCAGTGGCAGACTTCGCTGAAGAACTGGGATGCGGGAGCTCCGGCGGACCTGGAGCCGGCCGAAGTCGCCAAGGTTAAAAGCAACCTGGCGAATGCCCAATCCCGGCTGGCCAAGGAGGCGAAGCAGAAATAACCCAGCCGGGATACGGCGCGGCGCCTTCCCGCGGCGCGTTCCTTTGGACGCGCTGGTCGAGTAGAATGAAGGACTAGGAGTCATTCGGTAGATGCTTCGTTTTCGTGTTCTTTCCGCGTTTGCAGTGTGCGCTAGCGCGCTTGTTTCTACCTCCCTCGCCTCGGCCCAGGCCAAGATCGGGGTGGTTAACTTTCAAAAGGCGATCGCCGATACGGCGGAGCTGAAAAAGGCTCAGAACGACCTGGTCGCAAAATTCAAACCCCAGTCGGATGAGTATGAGAAGGCCAACCGGGATCTCAACGATCTTCAGATCCAGTTGCAGAACAGCCAGGGTAAGGGACTGAGCGCCGCGGCCGAGGTGGACCTGCAAGCCAGGGCCCAGCGCAAGCAGCGCGAAGTGGAACGCATGAAGGAAGACCTCGACGCCGATGTGCAGAAGGAGCGCGACGAGACAGTTCAGCGCTTGGGCACCCGCATGACCGAGATCATTAAGAAGCTCATGGACGACAAGGGCCTGGACGCGATTTTCGATACCGCCGCGCTGGTGTCCTTCAAAGGAGCGCTGGAAGTTACCGCCGACGCCACCGCGGCTTATGACAAGGCCTACCCGGTGAAGTAAACATGGCCGGATTTCTGGACGCTTACGGAGTCGCCGATCAGCGTCGCGAGCGGCTGATCAAGCGCATCGTGCTTTGGGGCGGGAGCGCCGTTGTCGTCGCAGCCATTCTATATTTCTCCCTGCGCACGCATAGCCAGGAACGGGTTGTGAGCCAATTCTTCCAGGAACTGGAGCATCGGCAGTATCAGGATGCCTACAAGCTGTGGGGCTGCCCCGAGAATTGCAAATATTATCCGCCCGACAAGTTTCTGGAGGATTGGGGCCCGGGGAGCCAGTATGCCAAGACTTCGTCCTTCAAAATCGAGCACGTCGATTTTTGCGACGAAGGCGTGGTCTTCGATCTCTCCTATCCCAATACCAGGGAAGACCTCGGGCTGTGGGTGAATCGCTCCACTAACTTCATCAGCTTTTACGACACCCCACGCTGTCCCGGCAGGCATCTGCAGCTCGGCGCGTTTCTGCGATCCCTGTTCTCGTAATCCCGGCTGCGCCGATGCGATCGAAGCGCGGGGACACACAAAGGCCCTCGGCGCGGTTGCCTCAACGATGTCCGGGAAGCTTCTGGTGAATATCCGGCCAGAACTCCTTCAGGACGTTGGCGGCCATATCGACGCCAATCTGGGAACCGAGCTTCGACAGCGCCGTGATCGGATCGCGCCCTTCCGGATAGTAGGCGCAGGAAATCGCCACCGCCGTCGCGTTGCCAACGATTTCCGAATAGTTGAACTGCGTGCCCCCCGCATCCGTGTGGGTCCAGAAGATCTGTCCCATCGCGTATCCGAGTCGCGACCATCCGCTTCCGGTCCCTCGTCGAAAGTATCGGGGATCCTGGTGCAGGAGGGTTGGGTACACCGCCTCGGTCATGTAATTGCCGAGAGCCAGATCGGCATAAGCCGTCGCGAAATAGTGACTGTAACCCTGCTCCTCTTGCCCAAAGGAGAAATTCGATTTTGTCAACTCCCCTTGGCCTGCAAACGCTGCGGCGAGAACCAGCGTGCCTCTGTCGAAAGTATCGTCCATGGCGATTCGGAACTTCTCCTTGGGCGTGATCGGCTTGTAGTCGGCCAGCGAGGGGAACGTCCGGTAATTCGGAATGATCCACAGCACGCGCTTATCGCTTGCATCCGGCGGTTGGGCGGGATTGCTTTGCTGGCCGCCTGCCGGCGGCGCCGTCTGACCGAAACACGACACCGCAGCCAGCATGGCCGCCACAAAGATTACGGCAAATCGAGCAGAGCCGAGCTGGGAAAACGTACCCATTACTGCGCGTGCCAAGTCATCTCGACGCGAATCGGCATTTCGTTCTTCACCGGCACCGCCAGAAGCGACGGCGGGTCGATCTTGAAATCGGCCAGCGTCGCCGGAATCGTTCCGGATATCTTGATCTGCTTTCCTTGCGTCACCAACTGGAGCGCGATCTGTTTATACGTGGCGGTCTGGCCGGCAAACTGGATCTCCAGATCGGCGTGAATGGTCGCCGACGCGGATGCCGCCTCGGGCAATCGGGTGCGCACACTGACGAGAGGGAATTGCGCGCCGCGCGTCACTTGCAGCATGTGAAGGTCGCGATTGCTGTCGCCCGAATCGAACGATTTCACCGGAACCGCGATCAGGAAATCGCATTGGCCGGCATGGCAAACGCCCTTGCCTCGCGCCATGTGGCTGACGCCGTCGGTCTGGTGCAGCGGGTGCGACACATGGTATGTGAGCGTGGATTGATCGAGAACCCATTGCGTGTCCGCCGCGGCAAAGGCGGGAAGCGTCGCGAGCAAGAAGGCGAATCTCTTAGGCATCATCCTCTACCTAGAACTTGATCGACACGGTCACAACCGCGAGCCCCAACGCCAGGTATGTCACAGTCGCCACATCCGAATGAATTTTGGCGATCCCGTGAACCCGCTCTCCTTTGTATTCCTGATCGAAGGCCATGGCCCCCAGGATGGGCGTCAGGATCATGCCGGGACCATGAATCCAGGCCAGAGCCTTATGCAGGCGGATCTGCCCGCGGGTTGCGGTCCCCGGTATCCTGGGCGCGCGAATCGCATAATAGGCCGCCATGAAGTACAGATCCCCGGTTACAGCTCCCAATGCGCCGTGAATGTCGCGGCCGGTCGCGCTGGGATGCCTTCCGCCCGCGAGGCTGGAAGTGGCGATGGTCGCGATCAAAGGCGCCAGCGTGATCAAACCGTACCGCTGATGCGTTTTGAGCATGTGCGTTCGCCGGTCGAGCCTCGCCTGATCCGCGGCATTTCCCTGGGTCTGATCCGGGGGAAAGCCGAGATCTCCCAACGAAGGAGCATTCCCCGAATCCGCGGCCAAAGCCAAGTCCATGGTTTGCCTGGTCCCCGCCGCAAGCGTCACATTGGCGACTTTGGCGGCGAATCCTTCCGCCGAAGTGGAAACTTCGTAATCCCCCGGCGGGAGATTCGGGATGTTGTAGATTCCCGCCGAATTGGTCTGCATCTCCGTCGCTTGGCCCGTCGCCACACTCTTGACGGAGATCTTGGCATTGGAAACCGCCGCTCCCGACGGATCGGTGACGGTGCCAGTCAGCACGGCGACGTCCGCCTGTGCCCGCAAGGGGCTGAGGATAAAGGGCGAGATCGCCAACGCGACCGCAAACGCCACTGCCTTCGGTAGCCGAGGAGGTTCTTTCATCGAACGCCCCCTTTCATGTAACCCAAATATGAACAATTGACGTCCGCGGGCTTGATCTGGTTTCCGGTTTTTGAATGCCCGATGCGGACGACCGGCGTGGCGCGCAACTGTCGATAGCCGGTGTGATCTTATTTCCCGGCGGGCTTCAACGCGACCACCGGAGACGGTAATCGCGATCCAACTGGGCCCGTGAACTCCTCTTTCGTGCCGTCATCGTAATACTGAATGAACTTCCACACCAGATCCGTGCCTTCTTTGGGGTTGATCCCGAGCATCCCGAACTCCACGAACTCGTACGGCATGATCTTCCCGGTCCAGGTGGCCCCGATGATCTTGCCCTTATCATTCTTCTTGAAGTCAATCTTCCAGCCCGGTTTGAATTCGAAATCGTAGATATCGAGTCCGGCCGGGAACTCGCCTTCGATCTTGGAGGAGGGGACCTGCTTTTCGTTAGGAACACGCATGGTGTACTTCTCGCGTGCGCCCACTGTTGATTCAGTCGGAGCAATTCGGATATGGCCAAATGCCAACGAACCCAAAGCGAAAGTCACAACGCTGCCGAGCAGAAATCGATTCCCGAATGCGTGTTGCATCTTGTTGGCCTTCCTTTCCTATGCGCGGAATTCCGCTCACTATCCTATCTCTTGTATCCTATCTCTTGCCGATCTCCTCCACCAGAGCCCGACTTCAATTCTTCGATTTAGAGTTCAGATCGCGCGATAGCATCAGCTTGAACGTCAATCGGTCGGCCCCGCCCGTCACGCCGACTCCAACCCCGGTTTCAATATCCAGAACCTCTCCCTTGTGATCCACGGTGGCCCAGACCTCATGGAACTGATTGCCGATCTTATCGAAGTGGCGCAAGGGCCCGAAATCGGAGTATTCCTCCGCGGCAAGCGCCCATTTATCGTTAAAGTTGTAGGCCACTCGCGTCGCGGGAACGAACTCGAGACTCCCGAAACCGCCCCTGTACAAGGTATCCACAATCGGATTGAAGATGAAGTCCACCGGATGCAGATGCAGCCCTACGATAGGCCTGACCTCGGAGCTGACGTGCCTCGGCTCCCAGTAGAGGTAATTGACGCTGAATTCGAAATTCACGCCGTAAAAGAACTTGTGGTCTTCGGCATGAGGCCGCACGAACAGCTCCCGTATCTTGAAGCCGTTGATCGACCCGCCGCGCCCCTGGGAGTAAGCGCTCTCCACCGGCAGATAGAGACCCTGCTCAAACCAGTCCGCGACGCCGTAGGCCCATTCGAGGGCGCCGTTGACCGAGTGGTTGGGAATGATGCCGCCTGGGAAGTCGGGGTTTTTTCGCCCGATCGGCGTGTAATTGGTGTGTAGCATCAGATTGAACACACCCTGATCCGCAATCTCGGCATCGTAGACCTGGATCTCGTCCGTCTGCGCCAAGGCCACTATCGGTATCGCAAGCAGGACGAAGGCCAGCAGAGCGCGGCTAGGGTTCCAGGGATTCGTCCGCTTGATGGAACTACGCGGGTTGGACGCCATGCGAGACATTCTATACAGTCTACGCCACAAAGCGATGTTGCACAATTTTTTTGCGCGCGGTTCACTTGCGCTGAGGGGAAACGGCGCCGCGCGCGCCGCGCGACGATCGGGAATGCAGAGCTTCCTGGCGCATTCGCGCCGCCCAGCGCAGAAACCGCAGCAGCTCGCCGCGGTGCTCCCAAACGAAGCTTCGGAACTGGCGCGGCGTCACGCTGGCGGCGTGCCAGCCCCAATACGTCTCGATGCGCCAGAGCAAATACCGGCTGCGCCATGGCCGCAGGCGATTGCCTTTGGTCGCCTGCCACAAAAACTCCAGCATTACTTGGCCAGCATCACTTGGATTGCTCGGGAGCTTTCGCAGGCGATTTCGCGGGCGCAGCGGGGGCGGTTGTGGAAGCAGGCGGCTTGACATTGCCCTGCGCGTCCGCCGACGCGTAGTATCCATTGCGGTAGCGCGGAGTGGCCTTCCCGAAGCCGGTCAACTTCAACTCGATCTTGCGATAGCTGCCGTCCAGAGCAGGGTTCAGGGGGGTGTACGCCAGCAGGTACTGGCTGCGGATCTCCTTGGCTACCTGCGGCGTGATCTTCTCCACCTCGGCCAGATTTTTGGGATAGTAATCCAGGCCGCCCGAGGCTTCGGCCAGAGCCTTGAGGGCCCGTTTGGCGGCGCGCTCCTCGCCCAGTATCTCCTGGTCCAGCAACCCGATGGCGTAAATCAGAACGCCGCTTTGCCGGGCCTCGCGCACGAGTTGCTCCAGGGTTTCGTCGCTGGTGTTGTCGTTGCCGTCGGTGATCACCAAAATCACTTTCTTGTCCCGCTTGGCCCCCTTGGCCGTGCATGTGGAGCATAGCCCCTTCATGTAGTCGAGGGCCAAATGGATGGCGTCGCGCATGGCGGTGCCGCCGCGCGACTCGGTCTTGTCCAGCGCCGCCTCCAGCAACTTCGTGTCGCTGGTGAATTCCTGGTCCATGTAAGCGCTGTCGTTAAAGCCGATGATGAATACCTCGTCGGAGGGGTTGGAGGCCTTGACCAGCCCCATTGAAGCCGCGTTCACGTTGGCGCGCTTATCGCGCATGCTGCCACTGTTATCGATGACAATGCCCATGGAAACCGGCACGTCCGTTTGGTTGAATGCCTTGATCGGCTGCTCCACGCTGCGCGCACCAGCCCCGGCGCCTACGGTTTCGAAAACCTTGAAGGCGGATTTGGGGATGCCGCTGATCGGTTTGCCGTCCTTGTCGCTCACGCTGACGTACAGATCCACCTCGCGCGTGTCGACGGTGAAGGTAGGAACCTCGTCCTGGGCCACGGCGACTATAGCGCCCGCGGCCGCGGCGAGAAGCACGCCCATCCCTATAGCCCGGCGCATCACTTGAATGTTACCGTTCCTTGTTTCCGCGACGGCGCTGGAGAAGCATAGTATCCGTTGCGCGTCCTCACCGTCGCGTTTGCGTAACCTGTCACCTTGACCCGGATCTGGCGAAAGGTCCCGTCCAACGCGGCGTTGGTGGGAGAATACGCCAGCATGTATTGATTGCGTATTTCGTGCGCCACCTCGGGCGTAATCTTTTCCACTTCGGCCAGATCCTTGGGATAATAATCCTGGCCTCCGGAAGCCTCCGCGAGCTCCTTCAGGGCGTGTTGCGCGCTCTTGCGGTCGTGAGCGTCTTCCTCGCTCAGCAGGCCGATGCAGTAGATCAGGACCTCGCTCGCTTGCGCCTTGCGCACCAACGGCTCCAGCTCGATACTGCTGGTGTTGTCGTTGCCGTCGGTCACCACCAGCAGCACCTTCCGGTCCCGCGTCGCCTTTTGCTTCATGTAGTCGATGGACAGGCTGATGGCGTCGCGCATGGCGGTGCCGCCCTGCGAATCGATGCGGCCCAGCACCGTCTCCAGTTTCTTGATGTCGTTGGTGAAAGGCTGGTCCAGATAGGTGTCGTCGTTGAAGTTCACGATGAACTCCTCATCCTGCGGATTGGAGTGTGTCACCAGCGCCAGCGCCGCCGCGGCCACCTTCGCTCGCTTATCGCGCATGCTTCCACTGTTGTCGATGACGATGCCGATCGAAACCGGAGCGTCCTCGGCGCGGAAAACCCGGATCGGCTGCTCCAGGTTGTTCTCGTAAACTTTGAAGGCGGATTGCGGGATGCCGCTGATGGGTTTGCCGTTCTTGTCCAGCACGCTCACGGGCAGATCCACAAGCTGCGTTCCAGCGCGGAAGATCGCGACCTCGTCGTCGCCGGCGGCGTCCGTGGCCGGCGCCGGAGCAACCTGGTTTTGAGCCGCCGAGCGCTCGACTGAAACCAGCGCCACCAGCAGCGCCAGCATCGCGGCCGCTTTATTGAGTAGGCGCATAGTATCCGAGACGCCAGCGCGGCGTAATCTGTCCCAGCCCTTGAGTCTTTACCAGCTTCACCTGGACGCGGCGGAACTTGCCGTCGCGGTCCTTGTTCTTGGGGGTGTAGCCCAGCACGTACTGATTGCGCAGCTCCAATCCGATTTTGGCGGCCACGTCCGGCATTTCTCCTATATTATTCACCTCGAAATCGCGACCTCCCGTCTGCTCCGCCAGATCGCGGAGAAGGTCGGGTCCGTCGGATTCCTCCGGAGTCCTGCCCCGCGCGCCGGCCGCCTCGAAGATGCCGATGGCATAAATCTGTACATCGGCCTCGCGCACGAAATTCCGTACCTCGCTTTGCGTGTAGCGGCTGGAATTATCGCCTCCGTCGGAGATGATCAGGATGGCCTTGCGGGGATTGCGGGCCTTCTTCATCTCGTTCATGGTCATATAGACGCCGTCGAGCAGGGCGGTCCGCCCTTTGGATTGGACGAACATCAGGCGGTTCTGGATCTCTTCGGTGTTGGGCGTGAACCGGACCGTGATTTCGGCTTGATCGTTGAACTGCACCATCATGAATTCATCCTCGGGATTGGCGCTCTTCATGAACTCCGCCACAGCCTGGCGGGACCGTTGCAGCTTGTTGCCCATGCTTCCGCTGGTGTCGAACACCAAACCCACCGACATGGGCGCGTCTTCGCTGGTGAAGCTCTCGATCTCCTGCTCCACGTTATTCTCGAACAGCTTGAAGTTCTCCTTGTCGAGGCCGGTGACATATTGCCCCAACTGCGTCGTCACCGCCACGGGAACAAGGACCAGGTTTTTGTCGACGCGAATGTCGGCGCGCCGGTCCAGAACGCTCTCCGGAGCCACCGGCCCGGTGCGCACACGCGGCGTGGTCAAGACCTCCGGCCCCGGAGCGATCCCGCCATTCGTTTGTGGCTTACCGTCCTGGCCGGCGGCAACCAGCAGCACCGCGGACAACAGCGCCAGCGACAGCAGGAACTCCGGCACATTCCGCCACGCCACGCCAGGTTCACCCGGCTCGGGTTGGGCAGCCGATTTCTTCAAGAGACGCTTCATCACACTGCACCCTTGGCCCTAGTATAACAATGCCTCTCAGTACCCACATCTACACGACGCGCCGGAGGGTGGATAGTGTTACGAACCAAGTCCGCCGGCAGGGCGTACGCCCGTGATATCATCGTATGTGCCGCAAAGCATTCTAGGCGTTATCCCCGCCCGGTATGCATCTTCCCGCTTTCCCGGCAAGCCCCTGGCCGCCATAGCGGGTAAGACCATGCTCCAGCATGTTTGGGAACGGGCTTCGCAGGCCCGCTATCTGACCAGTCTGGTGATCGCCACCGACGATGAGCGGATTCGGGCGGCCGCCGCGGATTTTTCGGCGAAAGTCGTGATCACTCGCCCCGATCATCTCTCCGGAACCGACCGCGTGGCTGAGGCCGCTTCCGCATCCAACGCCCAAATCGTTGTGAACATCCAGGGCGATGAGCCCATGATCGACCCGGCGGCCATCGACGCGGCCGTGCTCGGCATCCTCGATCGGGAAGAAGCGCCCATGAGCACGCTCAAGACCCGCATCTTCAGAGCCGCCGACGCAGCCGATCCGAACATCGTCAAAGTGGTCACGGACGCCGACGGGAACGCTCTGTACTTTTCGCGCTCCGCCATTCCTTACGTCCGCGAGGCGGACGGTCCCTTCGACCGCGGACGTGAGCCGATGACGGCGTATTTCAAACATATCGGGCTGTATGTCTACCGCCGCGAATTCCTGCTGTCCTACTCCGATCTTCCGGTGGGGCCGCTGGAGCGAGCCGAACGCCTGGAACAGCTCCGGGCGCTGGAAAACGGATTCAAGATTCGAGTGGTGGAAACCGACTGCGATTCCCTGGGCGTCGATACGCCCGAGGATTGGGAGAGAATTTCGGCGATTTTCGAGAAAACAACAGTTTAGTAATCATGGCCAAATATATTTTTGTGACGGGCGGCGTGGTTTCTTCCTTGGGAAAGGGCATCGCGGCTGCCAGCATCGGGTGTCTGCTCGAAAGCCGCGGACTCAAGGTGACGCTTCAGAAGTTCGATCCTTATCTCAACGTCGATCCCGGCACCATGAGTCCCTTCCAGCACGGCGAGGTTTTCGTTACCGACGACGGCGCCGAAACCGATCTCGACCTGGGCCACTATGAGCGCTTCACTCACGCTCCCTTGACCCAGGCCAACAACCTGACCAGCGGCCGCATCTACGAGCAGATCATCTCCCGCGAGCGCCGCGGCGACTATCTGGGCAAAACCGTGCAGGTGATCCCGCACGTCACCAACGAGATCAAGGCCGCGGTGCGGCGCGTCTCCGGAGCCGCCGGGGAGCCCTCCGCCATCGACGTGGTGATCGTCGAGATCGGCGGCACCGTGGGCGATATCGAATCGCTCCCGTTTCTGGAGGCCATCCGCCAGTTGCGCCATGAGCTGGGCCGCGAAAACACGCTGTTCGTGCACGTGACCCTGGTGCCCTGGATCGCCGCCGCGCAGGAGCTCAAGACCAAGCCCACCCAGCACAGCGTCAAGGAGCTGCGCGCCATCGGTATCCAGCCGGATATTCTGCTGTGCCGCAGCGAAAGGCCCCTGCCCGGCGACATGAAGGAAAAGATCGCCCTGTTCTGCGACGTCGATGTGGCCGCCGTGATCACCGCCAGCGACGTCTCCAGCGTGTATCAATGTCCGCTGGTCTTCGCGGACCAGGGCGTGGATGAAATCGTCCTGCGGCTTCTAAACATCCAGGCTCGTCCACGCGAGATGGCGCGGTGGAGCGACATGGTGCGCCGCTTGCAAGATCTTCCGCGCCAGGTTTCGATTGGCCTGGTGGGCAAATACGTCGAATACGAGGATTCCTACAAGAGTCTGAAAGAAGCCCTCCTGCATGGCGGTTTGGCGCACGATGCCAAGGTCGAGATCACCTGGATCGAATCCGACCGGCTGAAGTGGCCCGACGCGATCGAGGATCTCCAGTGCTTCGACGGCATCCTGGTGCCCGGCGGATTCGGACGCCGCGGCGTCGAAGGCATGCTGCACGCCATCCGTTACGCCCGCGAATGCAAGGTTCCCTACTTCGGGATCTGCCTGGGCATGCAAACCATGGTCATCGAGTTCGCGCGCAATGTGTGCGGCCTGCCGCAAGCCAACTCCACCGAATTCGATCCCGCCACCCCGGATCGCGTCATCTACAAGCTGCGCGAGCTCAAGGGCATCGATGAGCTGGGCGGCACTATGCGCCTGGGCGCGTATCCCTGCCTGCTGGCCGAGAACAGCTTCGCCCGCCAGGCTTACGGAACGCGCGAGATCAGCGAGCGCCACCGCCATCGTTACGAATTCAACCGCGAATACGAGGCCGTGCTGAAGCAGCATGGCTTGCGCCTGACCGGCGAAACGCCCGACGGCGTCTACGTGGAGATTTGCGAGCTGCCCGGCCATCCCTGGTATCTGGGCTGCCAGTTTCATCCCGAGTTCAAGTCCAAGCCGCTGGAGCCGCATCCTCTGTTCCGGGCCTTCATCGGGGCGGCGCTCGAACATCGCCGCCGCAAGGGCCACCATCACGCGGCTTCCGAGGAACCGGCCGTGATCGAAAAGCGTGTCACCGCCTGATCGTATTCATGTGGACATAGGCTCTATTCGCGTTGGAGGCGGCGCGCCTCTGGCGCTGATCGCCGGACCCTGCGTCATCGAAAGCGAGGAGCACGTCCAGTTTCTTGCGACCAACATCGCCGCCGAGATGGCCAAGCTCGGCGTCCCGTTTATCTTCAAGGCGTCTTTCGACAAGGCCAACCGCTCCAGCGTCTCCTCGTATCGCGGACCGGGCCTGAAGGAAGGGGTACGCATTCTGAAGACCGTGCGCAGCCGCGGCATCCCCGTGCTCACCGACATCCACGAGCCGGGCCAGGCCGCCGAGGCCGCCGAAGCCGCGGACATTTTGCAAATTCCGGCGTTCCTGTGCCGCCAGACCGATCTTCTGATTGAGGCCGGACGCACCGGCCGCGCGGTAAATATCAAGAAAGGCCAGTTTGTTTCTCCGCACGATATTCGACTCGCCGCGGAGAAGGTAGCCTCGACCGGAAACAATTCGATTCTCCTCACCGAACGAGGTTCCTCTTTCGGCTATAACAATCTGGTGGTGGACATGCGCAGCCTGCCGATTATGCGCGGCTTGGGCTGGCCGGTGGTGTTCGACGCCACTCACAGCGTGCAGTTGCCCGGCGCGGCCGGCACCGCATCCGGAGGCCAGCCCGAGTTCATCGAGCCTCTTGCCGGCGCCGCCGTCGCCGCCGGCGCGGACGCGGTCTTCATCGAAGTCCACGAGGCCCCCGAGCGCGCTCTCTCCGACGGCGCCAACGCCCTGCGGCTCGACAAGCTCACGGCGCTGGTCGCAAAGCTACAACGGATCTGGTCGGCGAGCCGTTAGGGGAGTTTGAGCTGCAGGTGACTCGTGACTATCATGAGCGATGAGGTAAAGTAAGCCTCGATGAACTTGTCTGACATCTTTGGGTTGATTGGTCGGTTGATCGGTAGATACAGCAGACCCCTGTTGCAGCTCTCTGGACTGATCCTTAGCATCGTCAACGGGCTGATGCTGCTTAGGTTCTACCTCAGAGACCGAGCGCGACTGACGCTGCATCCGATCCATCCTGACACATACCAATGGTGGTTCACTCTGCCTCTCACGCGAAATCGACGGAAAATCGACGAGGCGGTACGGGTTTATCACCTACATCGCGATTCGAAACAGCGGGCTACGGAAGACGCAACTGACATCTTGGAGGCTTCATATCCGCCTGCGTTCGGGAAAACGGCACGAACTGAAACCCATCAACATGCCTGAACCGTCAGTCAACATAGGGGAGCACCTAGCTCTATCCAGTTCTAGGGCAGCGCGGCGTGCATTTCGACGGCGACACCCTTATTGATGCAGGATGCTCGACATCAGGGATGGTGTTTTACATCTATGAATGCTATGGCGGCGAGGGGTGGAATCCCGAAGCGACTGGTCAGAAGATCAATGCTATATTCCAGGCCTCGGACGGATTTAACGGAAAAGCGAAGTGCACTGTAAGCTTCACGCGAAAATCATTGGAAGAGATGAAGGCGTTTGCTCCAGGAATTGATGTGATCGACAAGAAGCAGGTCGAAACGGGCGAATCCGAGTAGTGAGGAGTGCCCGGCGCCCGTGGTGCTTTTCAAGTTAGGTCGACGGCTCATAATTTAGGTCGACGGCTCATAATAATGAAGAAGGAGGCCTTGTATGACCATCACCCTCACCCCGGCCCAGCAGGAGGCGGTTCGCGCCGCCATTCGCGCCGGTCGGGTTGCCTCCGTCGAGGAGTTCCTCGAACGAGCACTTGCCGGCCTGTCCCAGGGGAATGGATCGCCGGCCGCGACGTCTCCGGCCGCCGGAAGCGTCTTCGAGCAGGGTCTGGGGTTATTCGGCAGCCCCGAGGACGCCGCTCTGCTGGACGAGGTGATCTCGATCGCCTACGAGGAAAGACGCCGGCCGAGCAGGCGGAAGCCGTCGCTCTGACATGACGGTCAAGGCAATCCTCGACACCGACATCCTTTCCGAGTACCTCAAGGGTCACAACGCCGCCGTGGCGGGTCGAGCCGCGGCCTACGCCAAGGACCATGGCGTCTTCACCTTCACAAGCGTCACCGTCTACGAGATTGTTTATGGCCTGGAGCTCAAGGGAGCTTCCGTCCAGTTGAAGAAGGTAATGACCTGGCTGAAACAGAACGAAGAGATTACCCCGATCGACGCCGACTACCTTGAGGCGGCTACCATCAAGGCGATGGCAAGAAAGCAGGGATCTGTTGTCGAGCTCCCCGATCGTTTGATCGCCTCCATCGCAACGCGAATGAATCGGCCGCTCGTGACCGGCAACACCGAGGATTTCCGGGCGATTCAAAAAACCGGGATCAATCTCTCGATCGAAAATTGGCGATGACCCTCGCGCTTGATATCAGCTCGGCATTGCCGCCGGTCGAGGGCATTGAACGCAAGCCCCGGCGGCTCGTAAGCACGGGCTGTCTACCCGATCCAAATTCGGCGGCCTGCGGCGATGGGCGATGGAGGACCCGTGACATCCGCGTTGCTGCGTAGTCCCATCTGGCCGAACGAGAGAGCGGTTTAGCAGAGCGCCAGCGCTATAGGGAGACGCGTGCGAAAAGGCACACCGAAATTGTAACGCCCCCTTGGTCGCGGCTCGGCGACGTTTCTGAGCCACGACCAGAGGGAGTGGTGTTCTAGTTCACCGGACAGATGCCGTCGGGCTGATTTGCGCAGCCCGTCTGGCCGGGACCTTCATGAGCGCTATTGCGCCCGTTGTAGGCGGGAGCAACGAACGGGAAGCTGGTCAGGGACGGCGTGGTTGGCGTGTTCACGCCATCGCCGATGGGCGTCCCGTACTTTGCTGAATCCGCCAGAATGCCGCCGACGGCCCGCGCGGCGATATCGATCACGTCGTCATTGAGGCGGCGGCCGTTGGGGAAGCCGGCGCTGTCTCCAGCGATAAATCCGAGACGTTTGGCGCTGGGAAACGGCGTCGGAGGAACGCCGGTATTGATTCGCAGAAGATCCGCGATGGGACCGGCATCGGCGGCGGTGCAGCCGGGGCAGATCGGCGCCTGATACTGCACCAGCGGCAGCAAGTCCGTGCGAGGCGCGGCCGGAACGGGGACTCCGATGGAGGCGAAAATCTGCGCCAGCAGCGGGTTCAGGAAGTAGGGCGCAAACTGACCGTCGTCGATCGGGTTGGAGATGCTGAATTCATCCTTGGAGCCGGTCCCGATGATTAACTCGTTGATCAGCGGATTGCCCAGGCGTTGCACTTGCGCCCACTCCCCTTTTGCCGAGCCCACGCGGCCGAAGTTCTCCAGCATGGCGGTCTTCTTGCGGGAGGTGGTTGCGTAGGTGCCGAGCACGGCGTTCTTATCGCCGGCCGCGTGCAGCGATCCATCGGAGGTGAGCATGGCGATGGGGACCTCCAGAACGATGCTGTTCACATTAAATCCGGCGACGGCATTGGGGGCGTAATTGTTGTGGTCGTCCGCATCGATCAGCGGAGGCAGCACGCCGCCGCCCACGGCCGCGCGGAAGTTCAGGGAATCGAAGGCGGCGCCCAGATCGACGAAGAAGGGGTCCGCGACAGTGCCGGCGAACACGCTGACGCCGCCAGGCAAATTGAAGATACCCTGCGACCGCAGCGTGTTGTAGCTCGGCATGGTGCGCGGTCCCACGTTGGTGGGAACGGCATACAGGGTCTGGCCCATCGCCAGATCCTTAGTGTCGTACTTGGTGACCATGGTGACGGAGTAGGTCTGGCTCAGACTCAATCCCGCCGCTCCCGGGCCCGTAAGAGAAGTAATCGGAGGAATGCCGGCGAGGTTGCCGACAAAGCCGGTGAAGACGGTAGGCGCCAGAATCTGGGTCTTGAAGCGGAACTGAAAAGTGACATCCGGGATGCCGTCGTGATTATTGTCGATCTTCATCTCGTACAGGATGTTGGGATCGAAGGGGAAATAGTTGGGACCGTTGGAAGGTTCCAGAAACGGATCGACGTTGAGGATCATGACCAGATGATCCGGTTGTCCGGGATCCACGAAGCAATACCAATCCGTGATGTCGGCCTTCTGATCCAGGGCCGTGATGGGGGCTTCGCGGTGGCTGGATGCCGGGAGCTGCATGGGCAGCATCGCAGCAAGCGCAAACAGTGCAGTTTTGAGCGGATTCAGGTTCATCGACAGCTTCTCCTTAGTAGGCGATACGAGGGCGGAGGGCCGATCGGATGTGGACTGCACCGAGGTGGTGCGGACGCCCCCGTCCGCGCCGGACCCTGGTCCGGCTTGGCTGCGGTCCCTCCCCACAGTCAGGAAGCGCGCCGAGGCACCCACAAGACCGGCGAATGCGTCATCACGGTTTCGCCGCGCTGATTGCGGGTGGTGATCAGAAACTTGACGATTCCGAAGGCGGGATTCGACTCCGAGGGCTGGGCGGAGACCACCTCGATATCGACATGCAGGGTGTCGCCGGGGCGTACGGGGAGACACCAGCGTAGATTCTCGACTCCGATACCGAGCACTTCGGTATCGCCCAAGGGACGGGCCAGAGCGATCAAGCGCATGACCAGAGCCGCGGTGTGCCATCCGCTGGCGATGATTCCGCCGAAGCGGGAGCGCCCCGCGAAATCCGCGTCCAGGTGCATGGGCTGAGGATCGAAGGCGCGGGCGAAGGCCAGCACCTCCGCCTCGGTGACTTCGACGGAGCCGGCGGAATGGCGCTCTCCCACCGAGACATCTTCAAAATAGCGGGTCACGGTTTTTATTGAAACTAAAGCTTTAGCAGGGCGCGCAGGCGCTTGGTCTGGACCCTGCTGACGGGGATCTCGGATTGCTTCTTGTCGTCCATGCGGAGCTGGAAGCTGGACTTGAACCACGGCACCACTTCCTTGATGCGGTGAATATTGACCAGATAGGAGCGGTGTACGCGCCAGAAGATTTCAGGATCGAGGTTGGATTGCAGCTCCTCAATGGTGCGGTAGTTGGACTGGCCCTCGAGATTAGAGGAGACCACGGTAATGAGGCCGTCCTCGATGGTGGCGTATACCACCTCCTTCGCATCCACGATGAAGTTGCGCTGATTGCTCTTGATCAGGAGCTTGGAGCGCTGGAGCGTGGGTTTGGGAGGGGGCAGGTCGGGCTGCGCGGTTTTGGCGCGCTCGGCGACGCCCTTGCGGGCGCGCTCGATAGCCATGACCAGCCGCTCTTTTTCGACCGGTTTGAGCAGGTAATCCAGAGCTTCCCAGCGGAAGGCTTCCACAGCGTACTGATCGTAGGCGGTAGCCATGATGAAGTACGGCAGAGGGACGTTGGATTCGCGGAGCTTGCGGATGACGCCCAGACCGTCCAGCCCGGGCATCTGCACGTCCAGGAAGACCAGCTCGGGTTCCAGATCCTCGATGAGCTTCAAGGCTTCCAGACCGTTGGAAGCGGTGGCGACGACCTCGATGTCCGGGAAATCGCGGAGCTGGTAGGCCAGCTCTTCGGAGGCGAGCTTTTCATCGTCCACCAGGATCGCCGAAATCATGGCCGCGGGCGCGCGATTCTGCATCAACTGTTAGTATAGCCACCATCGCGGCCCTGTCTTCGATGGTGAGCTTGCCGGATTCGATCAGTTGCTCCAGCAGCGCTGAGCCCGTCCGCCGAAGAAACTCAGGATCTCGTCAAGCAGCCCATGCCGCGTTCCCCGGTGCCGACGTTCGAGCCTGGTCAGTTTGGGCTGCTCAAGTTGCGCCGATGGCGCCGCCACGGTGGTCTTCTCCTCCGCTTCAATGCCGGAGTGAAGGTTCATAGAAGGCTGCCCAACTTTGGAATTCGGGGCCTGCGAAACTCCCGGATCAAGCGCATAAGACATTGATAAAAAGCAGCTTAATGGCTCGGCGCGGACTATTACTTTTGGAAGCAGGTTACAGCATTCTGTATAAAAGTTTTTGATTGACACCATCAGTTGCATTGTTGTAGCATCACCTTGAAAGTTGGGTTAGTCCTCATTTCCAACAGTAGTGTGTTTTAATACCTTGAGTTTCCAAGGGGGAGAGTATTCATGCGAAGAGTTGTAACTTTGACGCTGTGTTTGTTGTTTGCCGGACTGTTGGCGTTCGGCCAGGTGGGCAACGGAACCATCACCGGCACGGTTACCGATCCGGCCGGAGCAGTTATCGCCGGAGCGACCGTGCAGGCCAAGAACGCGGAAACAGGCGTGGTTTTTAAAGGTGTCTCCACCAACGCCGGGGCCTATTCCATTACCGACTTGCCGGTCGGCACCTACTCCATTACGTTGACAGTGATGGGGTTCAAGACCTACTCGCATTCGAACCTCGCCATCAACGCAACGCAGGTCCTGAGGGAAGACGTGACTCTGCAAGTAGGCGCGTCCACCGAGTCCGTGACGGTCACCGCCGAAGCTACGCTGCTGAAGACCGAAACCGGCGATTTGGCGAGCAACGTCAATATTGACGCATTGGATGCGCTTCCCCTGGTCGGCACCGGGACGGTCAACGCCGGCACGTCGGGCTACCGCAATCCCTACAACACGATTTTGACGCTCCCGGGCATTAGTGGTTATGCCTCCAGCGGAACCTTCACTCTCAACGGCTTGGGCGCGGCCTTCGCGCTGACCGAGACAATGCGCGTCGAAGGCCAGGACTCGACCTCCCGCCTCTTCGGGAATTACGACTACACTCAGATGGCCCAGCCCAGCGTGGACGCCATCCAGGAAATCGCGTACCAGACCAGCAACTACGCCCCCGAATACGGACAGGCGGGCATCGCGGTCATCAACATGACCATGAGGTCCGGGACAAACCAGTATCACGGCACCGCCTACGACTACCTGGTCAACGAAGACTTGAGTGCCGGCGATCCGTTCACCAAGAGCGGAGGCTGCATCGTAGGTGTCACCGGCGCCCAGGTTTGCAGCACGGTCGGCGGGGATGGCGGTAAATTTCGCCCGCGCCAGCGCCGCAACGATTTCGGCGGAACCATGGGCGGTCCGGTGTACATCCCCAAAGTCTATAATGGGCACAACAAGACCTTCTGGTTCTTCAACTATGAGGAGTTCCTCGAGACCAACCTGTATGGCTTCAACGATACGGTGCCTACGGCCAATTATCTCCAGGGCAATTTCTCTCAGATTTCAACCAATGGGAATTGCAGTGCCTGCGCCCAATTGGGGATTCAGACCACTGCATTGGGCACTCCGAAGGTTCAACTTGACCCCAACGGCGCCAGCGTATTCGCGAATGAGATATTCGATCCCGCCACGCGAGCGGTAGCCACCTCCGGTAGCCTGGCCGGCCAGGGATACGCCACCCCGTTCATGAACAACTCGATTCCGCTGACCCGCTTTGATCCGGTTTCGGTCAAGGTCTTGTCGTTCGTCCCCCCGGCGACCAACGGCAATTTTACCAGTAACTACGTCGTGACCCAACCTGGAAAGCGATACTCGGCCATTCCGGCGTTTAAGATCGATCACAATATCTCTGCCAAGGACAAGCTGTCCTTCTATTATTCGGAGAACACTACCGCGAACCAGTACAATCCGACCCTGGGGCAGATGGATGGTCTTCCGACCACGATCACCGAGGCCAGAGGCTCCTTCATTACGAACTACCAGGAACGAGCGAACTACGACCGCACGCTGACGCCGACCCTTCTGCTGCACATCGGCGCGGGCTTGTATCACCAAAGTTTCGTAGACAATTCGCCCACACTTGATTTCAACCCGCAGACATCGCTGGGGCTGAGCGGCTTCCTGGTGAACCGCACTTTCCCGGAGTTTGCTGGAAATTGCACTTCGGGCCTCACTTCAGGTACATGCACGAACGCCACTGGAGGTATGACGAGTTTGGGGCCTCCCGGCCAAGGTCCGAGCTACGAGATGAGGCCCACCGGTAGCACCAACCTGACATGGGTTCGCGGCAAGCACACCTTCAAGGTCGGCGCCGAGATGATCTTCGAGCAGGCCTATTCCAAGCCCCATCCCGAGGTCACGCTGAATAGCGGCATCGCGGCAACCAGCGACCCGTTCGCGAATGTGAATAGTTACGGCTCCTTTACCCCCGGCTTCGGCTTCGCCAGTTTCCTGCTGGGCGACTATAGCGCCATAACGCAGAGCGTGCCGATCGATACCCGTGTGTCGACGTTCGATTGGGCGTTATATCTTCAAGACTCCTGGAAGGTGACCCGCAAGCTTACCGTGGATTACGGTTTGCGCTGGGATTATAACACTCCCGAGCATGAGGAATACGGGCGCTGGGGACAGCTCGATGCAACCGGAATTAACACCAACGCCGGCGGCCATCCGGGGAACTATCAGTACGCCAGCACGCCTGGTGTCAATTTCTACAAGTCCGCCTATCCTTTCGCGATCGGGCCGCGGCTGGGCGTCGCTTACCAGATCAATAGCAAGACGGTGTTTCGCGGCGGATGGGGAGTGAACTACCAGTTCGTTGGGGCAGCCGCCGGTGGCACCGTAAGTACCGCCGGAGCCTATAATGTCCAGGCCAACAGTCCGGCCTACGTGCCTGCGTCTGGCTGCGGAGGGGCGACGACGTCGTGCCAATTTGTAAACGATCAGACTCCGGGCGCGATCGTTGCACCGCAATGGCCCGTCACGAATCCAAATATTTATCCGCTGGTCGGCTCCGTTGGCAATGCGCCTACGGTACCGGACGGGCAGCAAAACCGGCCGCCACGCATCAACCAATGGAGCGCCGGCTTCCAGCGGGAGATCACCAGGAGTTTCGTGATGGAAGCGACCTATATCGGCAACCATGCCGTTTGGATCGCTCCGTTCGGCACCAGCTTGGCCCGCCTGAGCCAACTCTCTCCGCAATTCCTGGCATCGTATGGTCTGTACCCCATACCTGGAACTGGTCCGGCGGGGCATAACAACGAGAACGACCGTGCGCTGTTGGCCGACCCGATCAGCAGCACGGCGGTGACCCAGTTCCTGGCTTCGCAGGGGATCAGCAGCGTTCTCCCCTATTCCGGCTTCCCCACCAGCCAGTCGCTGTCGGCTGCTCTGTACCCCTTCCCGCAGTACGGGGCAATTGAACCCTCGGGAGCCCCGACCGGCGACACGAAGTACAACTCTTTACAGGTAAAGGCGACCAAACGCCTCTCGCACAACATCCAGGCCGGCGGCGGATACACCTGGGGCCAAGGCTTCACTCGGGCGCAATCCCGGCAGGACTTCTTTAACCCCCAGAGTGCTGTGTGGGCTTTGCAGCAGATCCCGCCGCAGACCCTGACCTTAAACGCTACCTACACCACGCCGAGGGCCTCGTACTTTCCGAAATATGTGAACGCAGTCACCAGAGGGTGGCAGCTCGGCTGGTACTCGAATTACCAAAGCGGCACCTTCCTGACGCCTCCCGCCAGCGTCGTCAACACGAATTACCAGTCCAGCGAGGATGTGCGAGTCGCGGGCCAGCCTTTGTACACCGCCGGCGTAAATCCCAACAACCTGGGCTCCTACAATCCGTACTACACTCAGGTGCTGAATCCGGCCGCTTGGGCGCCGTGCCCCACCAACGCAAATTGTATGGCGTCGGGAAACCTGTATAAAGATTTCCGCGCCCCGCGCACTCCGGTAGAGAACGCGAACATCGGCCGCAATTTCCGGATCAAGGAAAGAATGAATTTGCAGATCCGCGGCGAGTTCGTCAACATCTTCAACCGGACGCTAATGCCGGCCCCGAGCACGTCGAATCCGCAGGCCGCGGTGGCGAAGAATGCGCTGGGGATCCAGACCGGCGGGTTCGGAGTCATCAGCGTCTACAACGCGCCGAACGCCGCACCGCCGCCTCCGACTCTGGCCTCGTCGCCTTATCTTGAGTCCCGCCAGGGCACGCTGATCATGCGGTTCAGTTTCTGATCTCAAAGCAGCTTCAAAGAATCGGCCTCGCCGCCTTCGGGTAGCGAGGCCGATTCGTTTTTGGGAGACTCTTAAATGAGTCCCGAAGTTGGCAGGTTGAAGACCTGCCCCACAAGGCGGCGATGCGGCTTTATTCGATTCCGGTAATGCTCGGTGTGGCGCTGAGCGTGTTCGCAGCCGACCGCGCCTTCAGCTCCTACGCCAGCGTGAAACCGGTCCTGGACGCGCAGCGCGACCGGTTGCCCGCCGAGCTGAGAAACGCGGATGAGGCCAAGTGGATCGCCTGGAGCCGGCAGCAGGACAAGGCCATTCGAGCTCGCCTTCAGCAGGGCGAACTGGACTCGATGGTCAATCTTCTCTTATTCGGGACCTCGTTCACCAAGCAGCCGCGGATCAGGATCGAGGACCTCACCGAGGCCTCGAAGTCCGGGGTCTTGCGGGCGCGGGTGGACGATCTGGTGGCGGGACTGCGGAATCCGGGGGACAGCGAGCGCCTCGTTTTTCTGAGGGCGCTCCTGCGAAAGGAAGGACTCGAGCCGGAAACCCCCGAGGGGGCCCAGAAGACGGGCGTATTCATCTACAACAATCTCAAGCGGGTAGTTGAGGAGAGGAGGACCATCGCGGAGCGCGCCGACGAAGCCACGCGCCTTACCCAGCGGGACGATCCGGCAGGGCTTTTGGACCGCGCGTCGCTGTTCTCGGATCGGGGGGTTTCGTTGGATACGAGCATTCTCCCTAACTTCTCGATCGACCAGACCCTGGGCGATCTGAAGAAGCGCGGCGTGCTGCGGGAGGGCCAGGTGGCTCGCGTGGCGGTGATCGGGCCAGGCCTCGACTTTATCGATAAAAGCGAAGAATCCGGTTACGACTATTATCCGCAGCAGACTCTGCAACCGTTTGCGCTGTACGATTCGCTGGTGCGGCTGGGGCTGGCGAGAGGCAACGCGGTATCCATGTCGATTTTCGACATCAGCTCCAGAGTGATCGACCATATGCAGCGCGCCCGCGAACGCGCCGTCAAGAACACCGGCTACGTGATCCAGTTGCCGCGCGACGCGGCGCGTCCGTGGCCACAGGAGCTCATCGCCTACTGGCGCGCGCTTGGGAGTGGGGTGGGAGCCGAGGTGACGCCGATCCGCCCGCCGGGGATCTTTCAATCCATAAACGGCGGGCAAGGCTTGGAAACGCGAGCGGTGAGAATCCGCCCCAATGTGGTGCTGGCCTGTGAGCCGGTGGACCTCAATGTGGTTCTCGAACGCGTCAATCTATCCGCGAAGGACCGCTTCGACCTGGTGGTGGGCACCAACATCTTTGTCTACTATGGCGCCTTCGAGCAGGCGCTGGCGCTGGAGAACGTGGGAGCGATGCTGAAACCGGGAGGGCTCCTGCTGACGAATGACCGGCTGCCTGAGGTTCCCGGCGGCTCGATGCGGCTGGCGGGCACGACCAGCGTGCAATCTGGCGAGCATGGCCTGGTCGACGCCGTGGGCTGGTATCAGAGGCGATAGCACGGCGCCCAACATAATTATAGACAACGGTCGGGTTCGCTCTGGTGGGGCGGGCGCCCTCGCCCGCGGCCCGACCCCCTGGTCGGGCCTCGCCTGGCGTTGTCGAACCAAAGCCGGACGAGGGCGTCCGGCGCGGTCCAGGGGGACCGCCCCACGTATGAACGTGCGGACTATTCGTGGCGATGGGGATGCGAATGCATCTCGCCGGAAGAATGCCGATGCCGATGGGCGTGGACCAGATTGGTGCGTTGCAAGAGCTCCCGATCGGCGAGGATGTCGTCGGGCGAGCCTTCCGCGGCCAGGTGGCCGGCGTCGAGAACGTAGCAACGATCCGCGATGTCGGCGAGATCGTCCAGGTCGTGCGTGGCGATGATTACGGATTTCGGTCCGCCGCCCCATTCGACCAGCAAATCGATGAGCTGGCTTTGGCTGCGGGGATCGAGGCCCCCCGTGGGCTCGTCGAGGAGCAGCACAGCGGGATCGAGCACCAGCACGCTGGCGAGCGCCACGCGTTTCTTTTCGCCTCCCGACAATCGGTGCGGAGGGCGATCCTTCAAATGACCGATTTGCAGCCAGTCCAGCGTCTCCATCACGCGTTCCTTGACGTCCGCTTTGCTCCAACGCATCTGCAAGGGGCTGAAGGCGACTTCGTCAAAAACGGTGGGGTTGAACAATTGCGCATCGGGATTCTGAAACACCAGGCCCACCTGGCGGCGAAACGCAAAGGCCCACTGGTCGTCGGAGAAGTGCTCTTCGGTAAGATCCTCGCCGCGGAACCGGACTCCGCCCGTTGCTCCGAAATGGAGACCGTCCAGCACCCGCAGCAGGGTGGATTTTCCGGAACCGTTGGCGCCCAGCAAGGCCACGCGGCTGGCTTCGGGGATGGACAGGCTCAGATCGTCGAGCGCGGCATTGCTCTCGTAGCGGTAGGTCAGGCGGTCGACTTCGAAGAGCATTAGCGTCCCACCCATACAAGTCCGGCGGTCAGGGCGCAGAAGCCGATCGCGGCCAGCCAATCCAGAGTGCGCATACGGAAATCGTCGAGGATGTAGACTTCGCCGCGAAATCCTCGCGCCTGCATGGCCAGGTAGACCTCGCCGCTGAGTTGGAAGGTGCGGCTGAGCAGCGCTCCTGTGCTGGCGATGGCGATGCGCCGTTGTTCGCCGCGCGTGATCGGCCCCACGGTGCGGCTCTTACGCGACTCGAACATCTCATGCGCGTTTTCGAGCAGCAGCAGGATATAGCGGCAAGTCATCCCCAGAATCACCACGAACACCACCGGGACGCGGAACAGGCGCAGAGCTTTGAGAATGTGCATCCAGGGTGTCGTGAACACCAGCACCAGCGCCAGAGTCGCGGCCGTCTCCGAGCGGAGGATCAGGAATCCTGCGGTGGTGAGTCCCTGCGAAGTGATGGTCCAGAGCAAGCCGGGCAGAGTATAAATGACTGCGCCGGGAGTCAGAAACAAGGCGGGCACCGCGAAAGCGGCGCTGAACGTCGCCGTCGCGAACCAGACACGCGTGGCGATCGTCACGATGGAAAGGTACGAGAGCGCGGCCAGGAGAATCGCGGCCAACAGAACCGCGGCGATCACCCACAACTTGGCCGCCATCGCGGAAGCAAGAATCAATGCGGCGATACCGGCCACTTTCACTCGGGGGTCGAGTTGCTGCAACGCTCCGCGGCCGCTGGCGGAACGGTCCGCATACATCGCCCGGTCCATGGCGGCGTGGAGACCGTCGATGGTGTGCTCGATGAAACCGCCCCGCGAACGCGGGTGATAGTGCCCGGTCATAGGGCGGGTTGGCGCGGCCGTCCGACCAGGAACCCGCGCATCAGCCGCATCACGAGAAAGCACGCCAGCATCACCAGGCCGACGCCAAACATGGCGGAAAGAAGATATCCGAAACCGGTGCTCCGAATGTAGGGCGGAGCGTAGCGGGAAAAAGGGGCGGTCCACAACTGGGACATTTGCTCCAATCCCTGCGGCGCGCGCGTGGGCGCTGCCTGGTGCAGGGAAGAATCCGCGATCTGTTGCCCGACGGAGGGGCTCGCAAAATCCGACGCCACCCATTCGCCCCACGCCGATCCGGTTGCCAAAATTCCCAGCGGCGTCAGAATCATCAGCAGGCACAGGCCAATCCAGATCGGCTGAAGCGAGCGGGTCTTGCGGCGGCGCTCCGCGCCTTCCATCCTCACGGCGTTCCCGGCGGTGGTTTTAAGCAACGACGGGTCCGACCATTGGAGGAACGCGACGAGCCCGGCCGATACGATCAACTCGGCCATGCCGGCGATGGTCAGATGTCCGATCATCATGGCCGGAATGGAGACGCTCAGCGGGTAGGGACAGTAAAGCGGCGCTCCCGCCGCATCCTTATAGAGGAGCGGCTGGACGCCGAACTCGATTGCTGCGAACAGCGCGGAAACGTTGATGGCCGCGTATCCGGCCAGACCCGCCGCGACCACGCGTCGAAAGGAAACAATCGGCGATCGGCCCGCGATGGCTCGATAAAACACGTAGGCGACCAGCGACCCGACGATGGCCATGTTGAAGCAATTGGCTCCAATGGCCGTGATTCCTCCATCGCCGAAGAACAGGGCTTGGATGATCAATGCGACCGAGACCGCCAGCATCGCCGCCCATGGACCGAGGACGACCGTCGCCAGACCGATGCCCACGGCATGACCGGTGGTGCCTCCGGGAAGCGGAAGGTTGAACATCATGATCAGGAAACAGAAGGCCGAGAATAGCGATATCAGTGGGATCAATCTGGTATGAAGCGCGCGTTTCACGCGTTGCAGCGCCACGTACCAGAAGGGCGTGGAGCCGGCGTAAAAGGCAGCGCAGGTAGTGGGGCTTAGATATCCGTCGGGAATGTGCATTTCCGGGCTCGATACCGCTATTTCCTACCGTAGCACGAGGCTGGCAGGTCACAGACCTGCCCCACGCCGATCATTCCGGCATGATAGAGAAACATCGGCTCCGGCGTGTGCTGGGCCAAAGCTTTCCGGCTGGCGTCCTCGGCCTCCTTCTGGTGGCCGCTTCGAAAGAGAACCCAGCTCAGCGCGTCATACGTGTAGACGTCCTTGCGGGTTTCGAGTTCACCTCGGATCAGTTCCAGGGCGCGATCCAGGTTCCGGTTTTGATCGGCGTAGACCAGGGCCAGCGCCCGATTTCCTTTTTCGCCATTCGCGCGGCCCAACTTGTCGATCACATCGATCAGCGCGCGCTGCTGCTCCGCTTCGGCCGTCTTTCCCAGCTTGGTGTAGATGTCTTCCAGAGCCTCCGCGTATTCGGGGAGGGGAATCACTGCCTGGGCCTTCTGGAAGTGTGCCTCGGCCTCTTCAAGGTTTCCGGCGGCGGCGAAAATGCGGCCCAGCGCCGCGTGCGCCCGATGATATCCCGGTAGAGTCTTCAGCGCCCGATCGTAGGCGATGCGGGCGTCGTCAGTGCGCCCCATTTTCCAAAGCATGTCCCCGAACTCCACCAGACACCACGCCAAGTTCTCCGCCGTGGGACTGCCTGCCGCGACCGCGGTTGCCATCCAGCTGAGAGCCTGCTCCGCGTCGCCTGTGACGAAGCGATGGTAGGCGATCCGGTTATAGCTGGTAAGGTTGGGAGCCAGAGCCAGCATTTGCTCGTACGATTTCCCTGCCTCGTCGTACCGGCCCATTTCCATCAAGGAATCGCCGAGCATTCCCAACGCCCCCGCGTCGCTGGGATTGCGTTCGAGCAGGTTGGACGCGAGCTCAGCGGCGTGCGGGAAGTTGTGACGGTGCGTCTCGATCTCCGCCCTCAGCCGGATGCCGTCATAGCTGGTGGGATCGGCCGCCAGCATCTTGTCAACAATCACGGCCGCGCGATTCAGGTACGCGAAATCGGTGGTCTCACGCATTTTCTGGATGAATGCCGAGGCCAGGCCGGCCTGCGCTTGCGGATTGCCGGGTGTCTCCTGGAGCGATTTCTCGAAGAAAGCGATGCGCTGGTCGGCGGTCATGTCGACGGTCGGCGCTTTGCGAGTTTCGGCGAGAGCCCTCTCAGTTAAAGACGCGAATGCCGCGAGGCAGCAAAATACGGTGGCGATTTTTAGGATCATGACAGAAACCGCAGAGGCCGAATCCAGCCCGCCGAGACTGCCGTCATCGCCAAACCCAGGACAATCACGACAACGGCTGAGAACACGGGGATCAGTCGGAAAATGGGGCTGCTCAGGCTTCCCTCGCTCTTCGGCAGAAGCTGCTTAGCATAAATGGCGAGCATCCCGAACGCCATCAGAACCAGCGCGAGCCCCGTGCTGAATCCGGCTAGAAGCACCAAGCCCACGCCGGGATGGCCTAGCGCAATCGCGCTCAACATTAGGATCAATGCGGATGGACAAGGGACCATGCCGCCGCTGATTCCCAGGGCGATGAGGCTGCCCGGCGTGATCTCGCCTTCGATCGTGTGGCTGTGTGCGTGTTCGACTCCTCGCAGTTCGGCGATGCGGGAACGGCCCATGGCAGGTCGGAGACCTGCCCCACCATGCGAATGAGAGTGCGCATGGTCATGCCCCGGGCCCATCGCCCTTTGGTAGAGGAGCATCAGGCCGATCGATACGATGGAGAGCCCCGAGATCGCGCCCAGAATCGGCACGATCTTCTCGGGAACGAAATACTGCTGGAAGAGGAGCATGCCCAGCCCCAGCAGAAACACGGTGAACGTGTGCGTGAAGGTCACCACCAAGCCCAGGAGTCCGGCGTGTTTCAGTCCGGCCTGTTTCGAGGCCACTCGACTCCCCACCAGATACGCCGCGACAATGGTCTTGCCGTGACCCGGCGACATCGCATGCAGCGCTCCCAATCCGAACGCGACCAGGATTCCAAGCAGGATCACCCCGGCGGGGAGTTTTTTCTGTTGCAGCATTCTCGACAGAAAATCGCCGCGGACAACGGTTCCAGGGACTTCGGGCTGCTGCTGTGAGAAGGGCGCCGGGCTCGCGTCGCCAGAATTGGCAGGTCGGAGACCTGCCCCACGGCTGATCTTGGAGGTGACTACAACAGATGCCGGCTTCCAATCGACCTCCGCGGTGAGGTCCTGCGGCGGAGTGATGCTCGGGTCCGTCGGATAGTAGGTGAGCGAATTGCTGAGGTCCGCGCTGCCCTGCGAAGACGTCCGAATGACCGCCGACGGATCGTGATCGACGACGATCTCTTTCCACCCCGCCCGGCCTGGGAAATTGCGGTCCTCGTAAATGACCTCGCCAGGTTGCAGGGCCGCCTCGGCGATGATCGAGGTTCGCAGCACTGGCATTCCACCTGCGCCCTCGACTGCAGTGGGCAATACAGATCGAATGCGCAAGGGCACGCGGCGGCCCGCTTGCGTCACTGAAACGTGATCCAGCCATTCCTGGGCCTGCTGAGCCGATCGAGCTGAGAGAGCTGGTTGGTCCTTCCAGTCGATGTTCCAATCGCCCATTAATTGAAAGGTCGGGATCTCGGCCAGGTCCAGAACGTAGGTCAGCTCGATACTGTCTGATTTGAAATACAGCCGCGAATAATGATTGACGCTGAAATTCCCCATCGGGTGCGCGCTGAGGGCAAAGGTCGCCAGTAACAGATGAATCGGGGTCTTCCTCATATCAGACGGTACGAGTGCGGGCGCGGTTTGGATGTTGGGGCGAGCAAGGCATGTCGAAGACCTGCCCCACTTAGCCCACTTAGCGCACTTGCGGGAAGCCGAGGTCCACCTGGCTGGAGCCGGGATCGGGCCAGCGGCTGGTGACGACCTTGGTTCGGGTGTAGAACTGCACTCCGTCAGGTCCGTAGATGTGCAGATCCCCGAACAGCGAGGCTTTCCAGCCTCCGAAGCTATAGTAGGCAACGGGCACGGGAATCGGGACGTTGATCCCGACCATTCCGGCTTCGACATCGAATTGGAACTGGCGTGCGGCGCCTCCGTCACGCGTGAAGATCGCGACGCCGTTGCCGTACGGATTCTCATTGATGATGCGGAGCGCCTGGTCGTAAGAATCCACGCGGACGACGCCCAGCACAGGTCCGAAAATCTCATCTCGATAACAGCGCATGCCGGGCTGAACCTGGTCCAGGAGCGACGGGCCCAGGAAGAAGCCGGCGCGATCGGAAGCCGCGTCGTGCTGGCGGCCGTCGACGGCGACGGTAGCTCCTTCCGACGCCGCGTTTGCGACGTAGGATGCAACGCGGTCGCGGTGTTCCCGCGTGATCAGCGGGCCCATTTCGTTGCCCGCGTCCTTGCCCGCTTCGTCCAGGCCCGGCCCGACCTTGATCTTCGCCATCCTTTCGTGTATTGCGGCAACCAGCGGATCGGCCACACTGCCCACGGCGACCACCACGGAAATCGCCATGCAGCGTTCGCCGGCCGAACCATAGGCTGCCGAGATCGCCGCGTCCGCGGCCATCGGAATGTCGGCATCGGGCAGCACCAGCATGTGATTCTTGGCTCCGCCGAGCGCCTGCACCCGCTTGCCGTTACGCGTCGCCGTTTCATAGATGGATCGCGCCACCGCAGTGGACCCCACGAAGCTGATGGCCTTCACATCCGCGTGCTCCAGCAGCCGATCCACCGCGACCTTGTCTCCTTGCACCACGTTAAAGACGCCATCGGGCACGCCGGCTTGCTTGAGCAGCTCGGCCACAAACAGGCTGACCGAAGGATCTTTCTCAGACGGTTTCAGGATGAAGGTATTGCCGCAGGCGATGGCGCTCGGGAACATCCACATCGGGACCATGGCCGGAAAGTTGAAGGGCGTGATGCCGGCGACAACGCCCAGAGGCTGGCGGATCTGATACACGTCGATGCCGCGGCTGGCCTGTTCGGAGAAGCCGCCTTTGAGGAGGTTGGGAATGCCGCAGGCGAACTCGATGTTTTCGAGGCCGCGCGCCACTTCGCCCATGGCGTCGGGCAGAGTCTTGCCATGCTCGGAAGTGAGCATTTCGGCGATCCGCCGGCGGTTGGCGTCCACCAGTTCCCGCAGCTTGAACATCACTTCGGAGCGGCGGGAAAGCGGGGTGGCGCGCCATTCCGCAAAGGCTCGCTTCGCGACGGCGACGGCGTGATCGACCTCCTCGACGCTGGCGAAATCGACTGTGGCTTGAGCCTCGCCGGTGGCGGGGTTCCACACCACGCCGGAACGTCCGGATGCGGAGGCGGTCAAGCGTCCGCCAATCCAATGGTTCACGGTTCTGATCCCGATGCTGATGTCTGCAATCGCCATAGGTTGCCTCCTTAAATGGCAGGTCGAAGACCTGCCCCACCAGAAAGAATCCAATCCGCGGTTCGCGCGGCGAGGTTCGCAAACGCCCGAACCGCCAGCTCCAGATGCTCCTCGCGCGTATCTTCAATCTTATTGTGACTGATGCCCTTGAGCGACTGGACGAACATCATCACGGTGGGAATACCGGCCCTGGACACCTCAGCCGCGTCATGCAGAGGACCCGAGGGCATCCGGTGCACGGTGTTGGCGGTTTCAGCCACGGCAGCTTCGCAGAAAGAAATCAGGCTGGGATGAAAGGCGATGGGCTCGATGCTCCAGATGCGCGACCATTCCACGGTGCAGCGTTCCTCCTGCGCGAAGCGTTCGCTCGCCTCGCGGGCTTCCCTGTGCATCGCGGCGAGAACACCGGCATCGAGGTCGCGCTGGTCGAGCGCGGCTTCGCATCGTCCCACCACGGCGGTGACGATTCCGGGAAAGGTCTTGACGCTGCCCATGGTGCACACAGCGTCGGGATGCTTCCCCGCGATGGAGCGGATTTCGAGAGCCAGCCTAGCGGCGGCGGCCAGGGCATCGCGGCGGACGTTCATCGGCGTCGAGCCGGAGTGCGCTTCCTGCCCGTGGAAGGTAATGGCGTGACGCTCCACGCCCTTGGTGCCGAGCACCACGCCCAACGGCAGTCCCAACCCTTCGAGCACAGGTCCTTGCTCGATGTGCAGCTCCAGGTATGCGGCGGCGTTTTCCCGTTCGCGCGGGGCTTCGGGGAAGCGATCCATATCGAAGCCGCGGCGGCGAACGGCGTCCTCCAGGCGAATGCCGTCCTTGTCGGTGCGGCCTCGGTCCGCGGCCAGCGAGTGCGTTCCCGCGAAGGCCGACGAGCCAAGCAGGCTGCGGCCAAAGCGCGCTCCTTCTTCATCCGCCCAATCGACCAATCGAATCGTGACCGGCGGGCGTCCGTTGTAGGTTTCGGCGAATCCGCGCAAGACCTCGAGCCCCGCCATCTCGCCCAAGCAACCGTCGAGCCATCCGCCGTTGGGCACGGAATCGAGATGACTGCCGAGGATGAGCGCGCGCTTCGAAACGCCGGGGAGTGTGATCCAGTGATTTCCCGCGGCATCGTAGTGGTGCTCCACCGGAAGGCCAACCAGTTTGGATGTGAACCACTCCCGCGCCTTCAACCAGGTATCGGTCCAGGCGACGCGCTGAGCGCCGTTTTCGTCGGCGGTGAGCGAGCGCAGTTCCTTCAGCTCGGCGATGGTGCGGGATGGGTTGACGATCATAGTGCCGCTCCCAGTGGCGCAGGCCTCAGGCCTGCGTATGTCGAAGTCATAATGTTCAAAAGTAGCCAGGTTCTCGTTTCAGCAAACGCCCGCGTCCGCGTTCGCCGACGAATTTGCCGTCGCGGACCTGTATCTTACCGCGGACGGTAACAACAGATGGTCGTCCATCCACGGCGAATCCTTCAAAGCCGTTGTAGTCGCAATTGGTGTGCTGAGTCTTCGCGGAGATGGCGCCGCGGTATGCCGGATCGAAAATCACCAGGTCCGCATCGCTGCCTGGAGCGATGGTTCCTTTGCGCGGGAACAGGCCGAACAGCTTGGCGGCGCGGGTGCTGGCCACGTCGACGAAGCGGTGTAGATCCAGGCGGCCACGGCTGACGCCGTGCGTATACAGAAGGCTCACGCGCTCCTCGATGCCCGGAATCCCGTTGGGAATTTGCGTAAAGGCGTCCTTGCCAAGCAGCTTCTGCGAGGTGTCGAAGGGGCAATGATCCGTCGCGACGGTATCGATGAACCCCGCCGCCAGCGCGTCCCAAAGGATCTTCTGATTGCGGCGGTCGCGCAGCGGAGGCGACATCACGTGCTTCATTCCCTCCACGCCGGGCCTCTCGGCGTAGGTCTTGTCGAGCAGAAGATGCGGAAGCACCGATTCCACCCAGATGCGCACGCCTCGCGACTTGGCGGCGCGCGCGGCGTTCAACGCAGGTTCAGAAGAGAGATGGACGACGTAGCCGGCCGCGCCCGTGTTCTCAAGGAAAGTAGCAAAGCGATTGGTGCCCTCCGCCTCGACTGATTCCGGGCGGCTGGGCTCATGCCACTCCGGCCCGGTCTTGCCTTGCGCCAACAACGACTGTTGCAGGCGGCCGATCAGCTCGGCGTTTTCGCAATGCGCTGTGACGATCACGCCCAGCTTCCGTGCCAGTTCGAGAGTCTGGTACATCTCGCCGTCGTCGACCCCGAAGAAATTCTTGTATGCCAGAAAGATCTTGAAGGAAGCGATCCCGTCGGCGACGATCTCGCGCAACTGCCCTTCGGTCCGATCCTCAAACTTGGTCACGGACATGTGGAAGGAGTAGTCGCAGGCGCTGGAGCCTTCGGCTTTGGACTTCCACAGGTGGTAGCCTTCGAGCGCGTCGTCATGGCGCGAAGGGCAGCACATTTCGATGTAGGTGGTGGTGCCGCCCACCAGAGCGGCGATGCTCCCGCTATCGTGCGTGTCTTTGGCGAGCGTCGCCATGAAAGGGAGATAAATGTGGACGTGCGGATCGATGAAGCCGGGAAAGACCAGCTTGCCCGTGGCGTCGATGACCTCGGCGTTCGGAGGCGCATCCAACCCGGTGCCGATGCGAGTGATCGTCTCGCCCTCGGCGTAAATGTCGCCACGCACGCGAGATTCCGCCGTGACGATGTCGGCGTTGCGAATCAGCAGAGGCATGGTTGTGGGGCAGGTCTGTGACCTGCCGCTTGAGAATCTTGAAGTCTGCGCCACACTTCTTTTGCATGACTTTCTATCGCCGCAGGTTGCCTCACTGGCAACCTGAAGGAGTGCCCATATTCTTGACTTGGCGTTTGTACGGGTCGCTTCCTCGCAGCCCGTGGCAAGGCAGGTCGAAGACCTGCCCCACTGGGCTCACGGAGGGGCGGCGGTTTCTTCTGATGGACCGGGAGTTGGACGCCGCTTGTTCTGGTCCGATGTTCCTCAAGAACCCGCATGTAGCTGCGGCGGTTGCCGAGACATTGTTGACCGCCGGAAAAGAATGGACTTTGTACGATCTCTTCGCATGGGTGATCATGTCGAACCACGTTCACGTTCTCTTGCAGCCTCACAAACCATTGCGGCGAATAACACACGCGGTGAAGAGCACCAGCGCTCGGCGGGCCAATTTTATCCTGGGTCGAGCTGCGCTTTGGTTTTGGCAGGACGAATCTTACGACCATTGGGTGAGGGACGGGAGAGAGTTTGAGCGTATTGTGCAGTACATCGAGTGGAATCCGGTGCGCGCGGGATTGGTCGAGCGTGTTGAACAGTGGCCCTGGTCGAGCGCCGCGAAGGCTTGGCAGGTCGAAGACCTGCCCCACATTAATGTACACGAATTCCCACTTTCTTACGGTACTCTTCCATTGCCTCCCAATTCTCGGTGACCTCGGGGCGGGATTTCGCCAGTTCGTCCCAGGTGATGGAGGCGCGCCCGGAAGACTCCTCCACCATGGCGATGCAGTGGTCCACGGGGCAGATGTTGTAGCACAGGCGGCAACCGACGCAGTCCTCTTCCCGAACGACTGGATGGGGGCGGGCGGCTCCGCCGTCCACCAGATCGATACATTGGTGCGCGGTGTCGTTGCAGGCGACGTAGCAGAGATTGCATTGGATGCACTTCTGCCGATCGATCCGCGCCACGGCCCGGAAGGAAAGGTCGAAGTCTTTGAAATCGGAGAGATGCGGCAGGCTCAGGCCTCTCACCTCATCGATCGAAGGGAAGCCCTTCGAGTCCATCCAATTCGACAGGCCGTCGCATAGATCCTCGACGATGCGGAAGCCGTAGTGCATCACCGCTGTGCAGACTTGCAGGCTTCCCGCGCCCAGCAGCAGAAACTCGGCCGCGTCTTTCCACGTCGTGATGCCGCCCATGGCCGAGATGGGCAGAGAGGAGCGCTTCACGGCCTCGTCGGTCGCGAGCGAGGAGAGCATGTTGAGCGCGATGGGCTTGACTGCGGGGCCGGCGTAGCCTCCGTGGCCGCCCTTGCCGCCGATGTTCGGCGAGATCTGAAATGTCTCCAGGTCGACGCCGGTGATGGAATTCAGAGTATTGATCAGCGAGAGGGCACTGGCTCCGGCGGCGATGGCGGCGCGGGCCGGGCTGACGATATTCGTGATGTTGGGCGTGAGCTTGACGATCACCGGGATGCGCGCCACCTGCATCACCCAGCCCGTGATTTGTTCGCAGTATTCGGGCACCTGGCCGACGGCCGCGCCCATGCCGCGCTCGCTCATGCCGTGGGGGCAGCCGTAGTTGAGCTCGATGCCGTCCGCGCCGGTGTCTTCGATGCGCGGGATAATCTCGTGCCAGGCTTCGGGGGTGGACTCGACCATCGCGGAAACGATGACGGCGCGATCCGGCCAGGCTCGCTTCACCTCGCTGATCTCGCGGAGGTTGGTTTCGAGCGGCCGGTCCGAAATCAGCTCAACATTATTGATGCCGAGCATCCGCTGGCCGCCGTGGTGCCAGGCGCCGTAGCGATTCGAGACGTTCAGGACCGGCGGACCGATGGTCTTCCACACCGCGCCTCCCCATCCGGCTTCGAAGGCTCGGTGCACTTGAGCTCCGGAGTTGGCTGGAGGCGCCGACGCCAGCCAGAAGGGATTCGGCGAGCGGATGCCCGCGAAAGTGATGCTGAGGTCAGCCATGCTGGGTCACCCGGCAATGGATGGCCGCCGCGGCCAGCTTGCCGTCCTGGACTGCCATGACGGTGGAGGCGATATTCCTGGATCGAATGCAATCGCCGCCGGCAAAGACGCCGGGAATACTGGTTTCGAAGTCCGCATTCACTTGGATGTAGCCGCGCTGGACTTCGAGACCGAGGGTCCTTGCCAGCGAGGGCTTTTCCTGACCAATGGCCTTCACGATTTGATCCGCGGGAATGACGAATTCGAGTCCTTCCGGAGGTTCGGCGCAGCCAAGGCCGGTAACACGGCCGTTCTTTGCGATCACGCGCACGGGTTGGGCGAGGAAGCGAAACCCAACGCCTTCTCTCCGAATGAAATCGAGCTCATGCCGATAGGCTCTGACTTCGCGTTCGGATCGGCGGTAGACCATAGTCACTGTCCCCGCGCCAAGCCGCGTTGCTATCGTCGCGCAATCGATCGCCGTGTTGCCCGCGCCGATGACCACGACATTCTGTCCCACGGTCATGCCTTCGCCATTCAACTTACTTTCTTCAATGTACTCCAGACCGTCAACGATCCATTCTTCGCCGGGGATGCCCATGGCCGGAGTCGCACCCAGACCCAGGCCAAGGAACACGGCGTCGAAGCGCGAACGGAGGTCTTCAAGGGAGAGCGTGGCGCCCAGTTCCACTCCGGTTTGAACGCGGACTCCCAGGCGCTCCAGCATGCGGACCTCTTCAAGTGACGCCTCAATTGGTTCTCGCAACGCGATGATTCCATAAGTCGATAATCCGCCGGCTAGGGGACGTTTTTCGAACACCGTGACGTCGTGCCCCCGGCGGACAAGCTCGCCTGCGCAGGACAGGCCCGCGGGTCCGGAACCAACCACCGCAATCGTCCGGCCCGTCCTCGGCGCGAGCTTGATGATCGCGGTCGCTCCCTCACGGTCGCGGCTCAGAGTGTAGGCGTAATCCATGGCATGGCGCTGGAGCCGGCCGATCATGATCGGCTTGTGATCCTTGCCCAGCACGCAAGCGCCCTCGCACAGTTCCTCGACCGGGCAGACGCGGGCGCAGGTGGCTCCCAGCAAGTTGGCCTCGAAGATCGTACGTGCAGAACCGGTTAAATTATCCGTCGCGATCTTTTTGATAAAGCGAGGGATGTCGATGTGAGTTGGGCAGGCGTGGGTGCAGGGAGCGTCGTAGCAATACAGGCAGCGGTTGGATTCCACCAGAGCCTCATTCGGGCTCAGGGGCGGGTGTGTTTCGGTGAGTCCTTTAGTCTGCATGGCTCACTTAGAAGATGGCAGGTCACAGACCTGCCCCACTGGCATCATCAATGTGACATAGGATGCGGCTGAGACCGCGAAGCCGACGAACCAGGCATAGTCGTAAAGGAAGCGAATGGAAGGCACAACCAGCCCTAGAAGCGCTGCTGCAACTCCCAGCGCCAAACTCAAGAGTGCACGAGGATTATAGCCGCCCGAATATTCGTATTCACCGCCGCGGCTGTACAGATCTTCGACATTCAACTGGCGGCCGCGCACAAAGAAGTAATCGGCGATCATGGTTCCCGCGATAGGGCCCAGCAAGCCCGAGTATCCCACCAGCCATCCAAAAATGTAGGCGCCGTAATCGCCCAGCAGCTTCCAGGGCATCATGCAGACTCCGACCACGCCTGTGATCAGCCCGCCGGTGCGGAACGAAATGAGGCGGGGATTCAAGTTGGAGAAGTCGTTAGAGGGAGACACGACGTTGGCCGCGACGTTGGTGTTCAATGTCGCCAGCAGGATCGCGATCAAGGCCACCACAGCCACCAGTGGCTGATGGAAGCGCCCGATCAGAGCCACCGGGTCCCAGATCGCTTCTCCGAACAGGACCACGGAAGCGGAGGTGACCGCCACTCCGATGAAGGAGTATAGCGTCATCGCGGCCGGCAGGCCAAGGGCTTGCCCCAGCATCTGATCGCGCTGGCTCTTCGCGTAACGGGTGAAGTCCGGAATGTTCAGCGCGACGGTGGCCCAGAACCCGACCATCGCGGTGAGGGACGGGATGAAGAAGGCCATGAATGCGCCGGCTGTCTGAAATTTGCTCGGAGCGCTGAGCACCGGCCCCAGGCCGCCGGCTTTCCCGGTGATCCACCACAGCAGCAGGAGTCCGACGCCCAGCATGAAGGGTGCTCCGATGCCTTCCAGGTACCGGATGGTCTCGATGCCTCTCCAGATCACGGCCATGTTCAGCAGCCAGAATGCCCCGAAGCAGAGCCAGACCACGAAGGGGTCCGAAGCCGCGGGCCACAGGATTTGGAGCATCGAATGAATCGCCTGGCCGCCGATCCAGGTCTGAATTCCGAACCATCCGCAGGCGACCAGGGCTCGCAGCACGGCGGGAATGTTCGCGCCGCGGACGCCGAAAGACGCCCGCACGAACACCGGAAAGGGGATACCGTACTTCGCTCCGGCGTGCGCATTGAGCAGCATCGGCGCCAGGACGATCAGGTTGCCCAAAAGGATGGTACCAACCGCCTGCCACCAGTTCATGCCGCCCGCAATCAGTCCGGAGGCGAGCATGTAGGTGGGAATGCACACGCTCATGGCGACCCACAGAGACGCGTAGTTATACAATCCCCAGGTGCGCTGGGCGAGCGGAACCGGCGCGAGGTCGTCGTTGTATAGCCCTGGATCGCGCAGGCCGCCCATTGCGCGATTTTCGCACACTCCAGCTTCGGTGCGCGGCAATCGATCCGCCCATCTCGCACGGCACCGCAATGGCACCGATAATGTTGGACCAAGCGAGGAGTGGGCATTGAACTTCCGATGCGCTTTGGGTTTGCTGGTTGTCTGCGTTCGCGCGATCTCCGGTTCAGCCGGGCTAACTCCCGAAACGCTAAAGGCTTGGAATAAGTATGTTCAAGGGATGCGCCGGAACGCTCTCCCGCCCCTGGATAGCGATATTGCAAAAGTTGCAGAAACACATCAAAAGAGTGGCAGGTCTCGCGGACGTTAGTTTGTGCAGATACAGCGAATTAGGACGAATGGCGAGCCAAATGCTGATTCTGCTGCTGGAGGTTAGCCATGCCTGGCAAGAAGCACGTTCGAGGCGTCGGCTCGAAGGAGCAACGCATGTACGAACACATCTTGAAAAGCGCTGAACAATCGGACCGGTACGCGAGCCGCGCCAAAGAAGTAGCGGCGCGAACGGTTTTGAAGCATCACAAGCAAGAGGGTCACAAAAGGGGCGAATAACCGCCCGGAAAGGAGCCAAGGAAGATGCTGTATTACGCGTTGGTATTCTTTATCATTGCTCTGGTTGCGGGGGTGCTAGGCTTCGCCGGCATTGCGGTCGCGGCGGCCGGAGTCGCCAGGATTCTGTTCTTTGTATTCCTGGTTCTGTTTCTGATCTCACTGATCGGACATACGATGCGGCGAACCTGAGCGGTCCTCTCTAGCGCCCGCGGCTAGCACCCGGCGGTGGCTGGCTCACATAAGTAGCGATGTCCTTGGCGGCTTTGGTTTCCACGCCGGGCTTTTGCAGGAAGCCGAGATCGCGGAACCAATCGATGAAGCGGTATTGCCAGGTGCCGTAGGGCGTGTCGTTGCGGTCGGTCAAACCGCCGCTCATGCTACTGCCGTCGGGCAAACGGTCGCCGGGATGGCGGCCCTGTGCGTAGATGTGCATCTCGAGATTGGGCGCCCGTACGGCCAGCATCGCGGTGAAGTAATCGTTGGCCCACACCGCATGCTGCTGGTCGTCCGAGCCGGCGCACACGATGAACGATGGCGGAACATTGCGCGGGATCGCCGGAGCGGTGCGGCCGCGTGCGAAGGGCGACGGACCGGGATAGACCAGGCCCACGAAGTCGGGTCTTGAGGAAGTCCCCGCAAGTGGATCGCTGGGATCGCTGTTCTTCTTGTCGAAATCGTCGAACAGGACCGCGGCCGGAGCGGCCAACTCCGCGCCCGCCGAAAAGCCCACGATGCCGATCTTGTCGGGATCGATGTTCCACTCCTTGGCGTAGGCGCGCACCGTGCGGATGGCCTGCTGGGCATCGTAGACCTCGTCGGTCTGCGGATTGTAGCCGTCGCGACGCAGGCGATTCCTCAAGATAATCGTGTTGACGCCGTAGTTGTAGAAGAAGGGCACGAAATCGTCGGCCTCGCTGCCCACGTTCAGGGTGTTGTGCCCGCCACCCGCCGCCAGGATCACGGCTGCGCCCGTATTAATTCCGCGATCCACCGTGTGTACTTCGATGGAAGGGTTGTGAATGTTTACGATGCTGCCGACTCGTCCCGGCGAGCTCTGGCTCATGCTGTATTGCTCGGGCTCGCGGATGCGGTCCATTTTGAGGTAGGGCGAGCCGGGCGGATAAAGAGTGACCACCACGCCGCCGGGCAGGAGCGCCGTCGGTGCATACGGAGCATCCGTCGCCGGTCCCGGCTTCGGCACCGCGAGAGGGCTGGGCAAGGGCGGCAGCCCCGCGCGCGGAGCGGTATTCTGTGCGCTGGCATTTTGTGAAAAAACGGCCGCCGCCAGTGCGAGCAAGGCGAAGACTAACCCGATCGGAATTTTCTTCATAACGGTTATTCGGATTGTATCCTGATGCCGGATGGCCCTCAACCGGGGAAGTTCGACAGTGCGGGAGATTCAACAGCCGTGACGTGTTGGCCGAAGCCGCCAACAAGGCGCTGACGCCTAAAACTTAAACCACGCAGGCGGTTGATTCAGATCTTCGGTTTCAAAACTTCACGTAAGAACGCCGCCAAACCGGATCGATCCAACTCATGGCTGGCCACACGGATCATCGCTTCATACGTGGCCAGTTCCGGTAAAGGGCCGGTATCGATGCCGTTAATTTCAAGGAAATCGGCAGCGGCCTGCACCCCCGTACGCTTATTGCCGTCAAGGTAGGCCTGGCTTTCAGCGATATGGAATGCATACGCGGCGGCAATTTCATAGAGGTCGCCGTCACCGTAAAAATAGACGTTTTGAGGCTGTGCTATGGCCGACTCCAACGCATCCTCGCTACGCAGCCCGTGCAAGCCGCCCCACGCTTCAATCTGGTCCCGGTGAATCACGTCGATCTGTTCGCGGGTCAGAAAGTAGGGCTCTTGTTCCAAAGAAATCGCCGTCGTGAGTTCGCCTATTCAGCGAGACGGCGAAACAGACGGGCGTGCAATGTGCTCGTCTTCCGATGGGCTTCTCTAAACCGCTGATCGGAGGCGTAGCGTATATTGGAAGCCTTCTCGTTCACGCGGTCTTCTCTGTCCTTTCCGCTAACCGGCGGCTGCCCAGCGGTCGTCAGGTAATCGGAAAGCGAGTTGCTGCCAGTTCGATCGAGCAGCGTCTTCAAATGTGCGTCGCCACGAATGCCGGGAGCGAAGCTGTCGCCATAGGTCTGCCGAAGTGTATCGATCCGGGTGTCGCCTCGGATCTGGCCGCCGCTATCACGTCCGCGATTGTCGAGGCCGGGTCGTTTCGCCTTTCGCCCTTGGCTTTCTTTGTTGGGCCCTTTGGTTCGTTCCTTTGGCACGGTAAGCTCAACTCCAATTCTATCGAACCTGAACGATATAGCCAACCTGGGATTGGGCTCAATCTTCGACCGGGATCGCTCGCTCGCTGTGCTACCTCATAACAGGCTCACGCCCCCCCTGCGCAATACCCTTGATTACGGATTACTGCCCATAACACGCTTGCGTTTACCGACTGGCTAGAAACGACCATCCGGCGTGGGCCTCAATCTGACCCACGGCTGGCAAACTGACTCCCATCCCACGCCGGGGCGTCAATTTTTCGATACTCTAGGAGCCATGCCCGATTCCAAAATCGACCGTCCCCTAGGCTTCAACACCCGCGCTCTGCACGCCGGGTACGCCCCCGACCCGACCACCCACGCGCGCGCGGTTCCCATTTACCAGACCACATCGTTCGTCTTCGACAATTCCGAACACGCCGCCGCGCTGTTTGGCTTGCAGCAGTTCGGCAATATCTACACGCGCATCATGAATCCCACCACGGACGTGCTGGAGCAGCGCGTGGCATCGCTCGAAAACGGGGTCGCGGGGCTGGCCACCGCGAGCGGCCAGGCGGCCCAATTCATCGCGCTGAGCAGTCTGCTCGAACCGGGCGACCACTTGGTTTCCGCCACCACCCTCTACGGCGGCACCTACACGCAGTTCGACGTGAGCTTCCGCAAGTTCGGCTATGACGTGACCTTCGTGGAGCCGGACGATCCCGAAAACTTCCGCAAGGCGATCAAGCCCAACACCAAATGCCTCTACGGCGAGACCATCAGCAACCCTCGCGGCAACGTCCTGGATATCGAAGCGGTGGCCAAGATCGCGCACGCGCACAACCTGCCGCTGGTGATCGACAACACCTTTGCCACGCCCTACGTCTGCCGGCCCATCGATTATGGCGCAGACATCGTGGTGCACTCGCTGACCAAGTTCATGGGCGGCCACGGCAACTCCATCGGCGGAATGATCGTGGACAGCGGCAAGTTCGACTGGAGCAAGAGCAAGCATCCGCAGATCAATCGGCCCTCCCGCGCCTATCACGGCATGAACTTCAGCGAAGTCTTCGGCGCCATCGCGTTCATCATCCGCTGCCGCGTTGAGGGGCTGCGCGACCTGGGGCCGTGTTTGAGCCCCTTCAACTCGTTCCTGTTTATCCAGGGCATCGAGACCCTGGGCATGCGCATGGACCGGCATCTTTCAAATGCGCTGGCGGTCGCCAAACATCTGGAGAAGCATCCCCTGGTGACATGGATCAAGTACGCTTCCCTGCCGGGCAATCAGTATTTTGGACTCGCCAAGAAGTACACGCCGGCGGGCGCGGGCGCTGTGTTTTCCTTCGGCGTCAAGGGCGGCTATGAAGCCGGCAAGCGCTTTGTGGACAGCCTGAAGCTGCTTTCGCACCTGGCCAACGTGGGCGATGCGCGCAGCCTGGTGATCCACCCGGCCTCGACCACGCATCAGCAGCTTGCCGCAGCGGAGCAGGAAGCCGCGGGCGTGACCGGCGAATTGGTGCGCCTCTCCATCGGCCTCGAGGATGTGGACGACATCCTGTGGGACATCGACCAGGCGCTCCAGGCCTCGCAGGGGTAGCGCCCGGATGCGCATTGCGAGCTTCGAGAGCCCAGCGGAGTTTCAGCATGCTGCGGAAAACTGGCTCGCGCGAGAGCCACGGCGGAATAATCTGATCCTGAGCATCCTGCGCCGCTCCGTGAAGCTAGCGGAGCCCGCTCGCGGATGGATGGTGTCGTCTGACAGCGGTCCGGAGATCGCGCTCTTGCAAACGCCGCGGCATCCTCCGGCGATGTCCGATGGGAATATCGAGGCGGCCCAATGCGCCGCGCAGCTTCTTGCTCCCGATTTGCCTGGCATCGTAGGGCCGTCCGGGGTCGCCGACGCCTTCTCCGCGGAGTGGTGCGCGCGTACGTCGGGAAGCGCTCACCTGCACTGGGAAGATACCTTCTATACGCTGGATCGGGTCGAGCCGTTTCGTCGTCCTGCCGGGAATCTCCAGCGCGCGACTCTGGCTGATTTGGATGATCTGAGGCCGCTCGCCATCGCGGCAGCCAAGGATATAAATCTGCCCCTCGCGGAGCAGGATCCCGAAGAAATCGAGAAGCGCATCAGGCGCAACATCGCCGGCAATCGCCAATTCCTGTGGGCCGCCGCGGAGCGTGTTGGAGAGGTCCCCGCGATCCCGGCTATCGCCTCCTACGCCGAATCGCTGGAGGATGCCGGCGCGCGCATCGGCCTCGTGTATACGCCCCCCGAGCTGCGGGGGCGCGGGTATGGAACCGCGATCACCGGATCTCTGGCTCAATTGCTCCTGAATGAGGGGCAAGCCTGGGTTTCGCTGTTCGCCGACAACGCCAATCCCGTGTCCAACGGCATCTACCGGCGGCTCGGTTTCCGGCCGGAGCTGGTGTACCGCACGTGGCTGTTTTCAGGCGGCCTGATCCCCGAATCGCCGCGCCCAAGCCATTCGCGATAGGATGTCTGCTAGATGAAACGCAGCACAGACCGTATTCTCACCACGCACGCTGGCAGGCTCGATGGGCCGCCCGCACTGAGGGAAAGGACCGGGGCCATCATGGCCGGAAGCTTCTCCGATCTCGACGCTGTCCGGCCCCTGGTACGAACCGCGATGGTCGACGTCCTGGCCAAGCAGGCCGACGCGGGCATCGACATTGTCAGCGACGGCGAACTGGGCAAACTGGGCTTCGGCCGCGCGTATTATGGGCGGCGTCTCACCGGCCTGTCCGCGCGCCCGCTCAAGCCCGGCGAGACGGGATGGATGGGCCAGGGCAGCGGCGAGCGCACCGAATTCGCTGAGTTCTATAAAGAGCTCAACTTCATGCCCGATCGAACCGAGGCCGCGATTTGCTCCGGCCCCATCCAATATATCGGCCAGCAGGAAGTTGCCACCGACCTTCAGCTTTTCCATTCCGCGTTGGCCGCGGCGCACGTGAAGCCGCAGGAAACCTTCATGTGCGTCCTGGCTCCCGGCTGGCTGGAGCATTTCTTCCAAAATGAGCACTACGCCACCGACGAACAGTACCTGTTTGCCTTGGCCGACGCCATGAAGCACGAATACAAAGCCATCGTGGACGCCGGCTTCATTCTGCAAATCGACGATCCGGCGCTGCCGGACACTTACGACATGATCGTGCCCAGGCCCACCATCGCGGAGTACAGGAAATTCGCGGAAGTGCGGGTTGACGCGGTGAATCATGCTCTCGCGGGTCTCCCCGAGGACCGCGTTCGTTATCACATCTGCTGGGGAAGCTGGCATGGTCCGCATACCCACGACCTGCCGCTGAAGCATGTGGTTGATCTGATGCTGAAGGTCAAGGCGGGAGCGTACTCGGTGGAGGCCGCGAATCCGCGACATGAGCACGAGTGGAAAGTGTGGAAGGACGTCAAACTGCCCGACGGAAAGATTCTGATCCCCGGCGTGGTCAGTCATGCCAGCAACGTGGTGGAACACCCCGAGCTGGTGGCGGACAGGATCGTGTTATACGCCGGCCTGGTAGGCCGCGAGAACGTGATCGCCGGCACGGATTGCGGCATGGGGATGCGCGTGCATCCCCAGATTTGCTGGGCCAAGTTGAAGGCCCTCGCCGAAGGCGCGGCGCTGGCTAGCCAACAGTTGTGGGGCTAACGGCGTCCTCACGGAACCTGACCGTCCAGATCTTCGGCGTGAAAAATTCACAGGCCTCGCGCGCCGCTGAGCGCTTTTTCAAAGAGCGACGCGCGACGATTCAAATGGTGGACTTGAAGCAGCGGCCCATGGCGCCCGGCGAGATCCGAAGATTCATCGACCGCTTCGGTTTACCCGGCCTCCTCGACACCGAGGGCAAGAGCTACACCGCCGCCGGCATGAAGTACCTCAAGCTCTCGGATGTCGAAATCCTTGCCCGGATCGAGCGCGACCCGCTCCTGCTCCGGCTGCCGCTGGTTCGCGCTGTTAATCCAGGCGCCAACCGCCTGAGCATCGGCCACGATGAGGATTCCTGGAAGGCAATCCTCGCCGCGCCCGTTGGTTAAGTTTGTGGCCTATTGCGGCAGCACATGCCAAGCATCCTGATGGGCAAGCGCTTGACCCCAGCTAATCCCTGTTACTGGATAGCTGCCTGGTCGCTTCAAACCTTCTCAACTCATCGTCGATAAATTTATCTGCCTGAGCTTGAGCCATTACGAAGAACTGGTTGGGTTCACTTGTTGGAACGTACGCGAGGACGAAAAACAGATTCGCCCGCGAATCCTTACGTTTCACCAGCCAGGGGTTCCGGCGATAGAGGCCCTTGACATCGACAAGAAACATCTCCTTGCGCTTCGGGCTTACAACCATCAGGTCGGCAAGTGGCGCATTGTCCATTGTGAATGATACTTCGTACCCCCGTTTGCACAACTCGCTTGCGACCGCGAATTGAGCCGCCCATTGGGTTTGATGTCCGCTCCGCTTTTCGCTGTCCAACCGTCTCTGAACCATGGTTCGCCGATGCGACAGAATACCTGCCAAGAGGAAGCTACTTGCCCACCAGGTGCTTCAAATCCGCGTTGTTCTCCTGACAGATGTACTCCAAAGGCTCCATGCCCGGATAGAAGCGGATGTTCCAGCCCGTGGTCCAAGTCTTGGAATAGGCGCCGGGATCGTCGATGGTGGCTTGGTAATGCAGGATCAGTTCATTGACGCGCGTGAAACGCTCGGTCACGTGGAGCTGTTCGGTGTGCGCATGGCCGGCGGCGTCCAGCCAGCTCCGGTCGTTCAATCCCGTCACATCCACCACCAGCGTGTCGCCGTCCCAGTGGCCGATGCCCTCGCCTAAATACGTCGGATTCAATTTATCTGGAGGCGTGTGTTTGCGCCCATCCATATACACGACGCGCCACATGTGCGCGCCGCCCTCGAACATAAACAGAATGCGGTCCGGCTGCTGATAGATCTGAAACGGGAACGAGGTCGCGTACATGCGCGGGATGCCTGGCGGCAGGCAGAAGCCCTCGGGATCGTCCTTGGTGAAAGTGGCGTTGACCTTGTCGTAAAATGCCTTGGTCCACGGCAGAAACGGGACCTCGATTTTTTGTTCGGGCGGCGCGGTCCCCGCGAAGCCGCCTCGGTTGCCGGACATGTCTCCGACGCCGGGAGGGATCCAGGAGCCTTTCGAATTGCCCAGGTCGGGATGGCCGTCGGCCAGACGAGGCGCGGGCCGGAAATTTTTCTGAGCCAGAGCCGCCGCAACCTGGCGTCCGTCGAAATCCTGCGCCCCGATAGGAACAACGACAGGAACGATGGTCCCCAATACTGCCGCGATCATGGCCGCTTTCGTCATAGGCTTGCTCCGTGATGCTCTGAGTCTCGGGTGAAAGTATATACCATGAGCGTCACAAACTTTCTTCGACTTTATTTCCCCCGCCGCATCAACGGTTTGCCTGTTTCGCCCACCTGCGATCGTTGGACTCGTCCCCTATTGTCGAGGCGTGAGAGGTCGGCGTCTTCCATCAGCGAACCGGCCCACCGGTGTGTAGTAGAGTCTTCGAAGCCACGCTGCACAAACGTAACAACTGATGGACGGCCCATGACGAGCATGGGGCGCTG